>Ga0164310_10000186_pt1 | contig 31881 bp, 25 predicted proteins | sample GuaBasSedimGuay1_FD_121795 | JGI IMG/M metagenome (GOLD analysis project Ga0164310, IMG submission 121795) | Subseafloor sediment microbial communities from Guaymas Basin, Gulf of California, Mexico - Guay1, Core 4569-9, 0-3 cm | ecosystem: Environmental > Aquatic > Marine > Hydrothermal vents... | reverse complement strand
GGATTGAAACAGGTGCACGATCTGCACGGCCCAGGTCTTTGAGTGGTTGTGTCGCAGAAGCAGATCCCATATTGAGGGGATTGAAACCGCCAATTCCGGGGTACGCTGGCTATGGCGCCATGAAGGCCGATGGGGGAAGATGCGCGAGGCTGCCATGTTCTTCAGTTTCAATCCCCTCAATATGGGATCTGCTTCTGCGACGGTATAAAAGTCACATAGCCAATCCTTCGAGTTGAGGTTTCAATCCCCTCAATATGGGATCTGCTTCTGCGACAAAACATCACAAACCGAGGTCTTGCCAATGTTGGTAGTTTCAATCCCCTCAATATGGGATCTGCTTCTGCGACTCTATCGTCACATGGAGCCCACAGGGCACCAGGGCGTGTTTCAATCCCCTCAATATGGGATCTGCTTCTGCGACAGGGCCGAGAACCACCCCTTTTGACGGAAATGAGGGCGGATAACCCCGCTTTCCGGAGTGGTTCAAGGACATGCCGTTTCTGCTTCCTCCTTTATAAGGATGTACGTCCTATATAAAGGGTGCTGGCTGGGGGTACAAGTACAGTACGTCACTGTGTCTGTTTTGAGATTGGACCAGTGCTGAGAAAAAGAAAAGGGGGGATGGGATCTTGCTTGATCCCATTCCGATTGCACTACTTCTTGCGGACAACGAGATAGGTGATGACCACTCCAGCGATGAGAGCGCCGGCACCAATACCGATGACGAGCATCATGTCCACGCCGCCGCCAGTGGGTGAAGTGGTAGTTGCGCCAAAGGTCTCGTCGTACATGAAGACCATGGTCCTCGGGTTGAAGGCGGTGAAGGGACCTCCTGCCGGGGTGGTGTAGTTGACCCACTCCTTCCTCATGGCATGGGTGTCGTCCGACAGGTACAGAGGCACATAGGGCACGTTCTGCTTCACGGCAATCTGAGCGAGCCTGGCATTGGCATGTAGCGTTGCCGGTGTCGAGGCGACGTAGTCGTCCATGATTGTGTCGACGGTCGCGTTGTCCAAGTGGAAGATGTTGTCGCCCCACTCATAGATGTTGGAGGAGTGGCATCTCCACCAGACATGGTCCGGAATCGGGCCGTAGCCGTGAGCCATGGTGTACATCTCGTATTCTCCGGTGTAGAGGGCATCGTACATCGGGCCGTCATCAGTGACGACGTTGTTGATCTTGATGCCAATCTCTTGGGCAAGCAGACGAAGTCCTGTACCAGTGGCAACTGAGATGTCATCCCACGACAGCGTCAGACAATCGAACTCCAGTTCTTCAGTCGGAGCTGTACCTGGGAAGTTGCGGATGCCGTCACCGTCGTTGTCAACGTAACCCGCAGCATCTAGGATCTCGTTGGCAAGAGTGACGTTCTCGTCCCACACGCCATCAGGGTCGTAGAGGTTGGGGTAGAAATCGGCTGGAATGGCACTGTTGGTTGGGGTACCGAATCCGAGCCTGCCGATGTTGACAAGCTCCTGACGGTCCACAGCCAGGGCCAATGCCTTTCTGACGTTGATGTCGTCGAGTCCGGGAACTGTCATGTTGAAGCCCCAGACATAGTCCCACTGACTGGCAACTCCTGTGACGAGCTGCAATTCAGGAGCGTTCAGGATCTCGTTGACGTAGGCACCGAAGACCTCGTAGCGCTCGGTGTCAGCAGTACCCTGTCGCATAGCGAGGATTCTTGCATCCTGACCGCGGACCACGTCAATCCTGACTCTCTCGATGTTTGGCAGCTGACCGACGTATGGATTGTCTGGACCCCACCAGTCATCGTTGCGGACAAGCTCCGTGTACTCATCAGGCACGCGCTGTACGTACTTGAAGGGACCTGAACCCACATGGGCAGTGACGTTGTCCTCGTCATCCCATCGGGCATCAATGGCTGAAACGCCGTTCCAGATGTGCTTTGGCAAGATGTAGATCTCACCGAGGTTCTGCAGAGCGAACGAGTACAGCTTGTCGAAAGTGACTGTGACTCTGTTGCCGCTTGCAACGGCTGAGGTCATGTTCTGCAGAATGCTCCACCAGTTGACATCTGATGGTGCGTCTCTGATGTACTCGAAGGTGAACGCGACGTCTTCGGCAGTCAGTGGTTCTCCATCGTGCCATGTGACGTCCTCTCTGATGTCAAATGTTATCGTGAGACCGTCTGTTGATACTGAGTAGTTCTCAGCAAGCCACGGGATTATCTGTAGATTGTCGTCATATGATAGCAATGTGTCATACACCAGCATGTCATACCAATGGGACCTCTCACTTCGCCAAGTGAGCGGGTTCAGTTCACCAATGTCTGAACCATAGGCCATGACAAAGAGCATCTCCGACTCGGCCGTGCTGGCCGCGGCGGGGATGCCTATTGCTGGGAAGAACAAGAACATCGCTAATATGACGTAACATACTTTACGTCTATTGGACAATTCTCTATCCTCCGTTCCGGGAAAGAGTTAACCTGCTTTCCAGATAGTACTCTCTCCAATCCGGTGCTTTAAGCATTTCGAACTACGCGCCAGCAGTCATATTCCGTGATATTCTCTGAAGGCCTCTCTGAATCCCTCGTAGAGACCTGCGATTCTGGTCAGAGCCGATCCGGCCTTCATGGTAGCTGTCAAGGACGTCGAGTCTGCCATCTCTAGAAAGAGCCACCTCTCACCATCTTCTGAGATTGATGTGAACTGGGCGACTACGGTCTCAACAAGGACTTGTGCACCGAGTTCGTATGAGAGAATGATATCCTTTGGTGTACTGTTTGTGATCATTGACGACGCGATCACGTATGCGTGGGCCTCTCTACTTTCTTCGAGCATCTTCTCTTCCCGACGAAGACCTGCAGGTTGTCTGGGTACAATCATGGTGATGACCGCAAGTGGGTCTTTTTGGATCTCCCTCAACTTGGGCCTGAGTTCATCATCCTGTTCTTGCCCCTGCCATCTGATCGAGACCATCTCATCAATGGCAGTCCTGACGTGGTCCGTATTGTCGGGCAGGTGGATGTCGGCTTCGTCCTCATATGTATCGAGGTCGACATATCGAGGTCTCCAGAGAAGGAATCTGTGATTCTGGTCGGTGACAAGTGCGGCTCCCTGTTCATCCACGAGGGATCTGCATGTGTGTGTCGCCTCACTATTCAGACGTGACAGCTGGAATGTGACCCTTCTGAAGGGACGCATGACTCTCTTGAAGTGTGTCAGCTCCTCGGTGGGATGTCGCGAGAAACGCCCTCTTTTCTCCACCTGCTGTGCGAGAAACTTCTCGATTTCTGCGTCTGACCATTGAGTTCCCTTCAGGGTCTCCATGGACCATACTGAGGTTCCATGATTGATAAGAGGTTCGATTGATGAAGGAACGGGAGAATATATCACTGGCCAAATCACAACTTCCCTGTGGTTCCAATGTATGAGTCAGTTTTCAAGTACATAGACGGGAGCCAAGATGAAGCAATAGAGTCACTGAAGCGACTCTGCCGGATCCCGTCGGTGGCGGCAAAGAATCAGGGTCTCGAGGAGGCTTCGAGACTCGTCGAGGCAATGTTGAGAGATGCAGGGCTTGAGACTCGGGTCCACGAGACCTCGGGTGCCCCAGTTGTGACAGGATGGCTGGACGTGGGGGCGAAGAGAACCCTCATGTTCTACGACCACTATGATGTTCAACCCGCCGAGCCTCTTGACCTCTGGGAGTCGGACCCGTTCGAGCCTGAGATACGCAAGGGTCGTCTGTACGGCCGAGGCGTGGCAGACAACAAGGGGGATGCGACCTCTCGTATCTGGGTCTTGAAGGCCTTCAAGGAGACAGGAACTGATCTCCCTGTGAACATTAAGTTTGTCCTGGAGGGTGAGGAGGAGATTGGCAGTCTCAACCTCCCTGACTACACGGAGAAGAATCATGAGTTTCTCAAGGCCGATGGTGGCATCTGGGAGTTCGGCGGTGCGGGTGTCAACGGTGTGCAGGAGGCTTGGCTCGGCCTGAAGGGCATCTTCTTTGTTGAGCTGGAGGTGAACACTCTGTTTCGTGATGTGCACTCCAGCCTGGCCTGCGTACTCCCATCTCCTGCCTTCCGACTGTTGTGGGCTGTGAGCTCGCTGAAGAACGAGAAGAACCAGATCCTCATCGACGGGTTCTACGACGGTATCAAACCTCTCACCAAGGCTGAACTTGAGGCCATGGAGAAGGTGGATTTGCACGAGGACGACCTCAAGAGAGCGTACGGTGTTGAGGAGTTCCTTGAGGGCATGACGGGAATGGAGTTGAAGAAGGCCTACTACGGTGCCCCGACATGCAACATCTGTGGGATAAAGAGTGGTTATCAGGGAAAGGGCTCCATGACGGTGCTCCCCGCCAAGGCATCCGTCAAGATCGACTTCAGACTGGTCGAGGGCATGGACCCTGACGACATCCGCAAGAAGCTCCGCGCGCACCTTGACAGGCACGGCTTTGACGATGTCAAGATCACCTACTTCGAAGGGTATCCTGCTGCCAAGACCCCCATCGACCATCCCTTCGTCAAGATCGTGGAACGGGCCAACCGGAAGGTCTTCGGAGACCTCGTCATTCATCTCACAAGTCCCGGCTCCGGTCCACTGTACCTCTTCAACAAGCATGTGCCGATGGTGTCAGTCGGATGCGGCGACCATGAGTCGAGGGCGCACTCTCCAAATGAAAGCATAACGCTGGAGAATTTCCGCAAGGCACAGCACAGAGTCGTGTGGATCATGGACGAGATGAGCAAGTGGTAGATGACAGAGCACTGCCATCTCCACTCACTCGAAGGCGCTCACGGCAGTGGGGGACGGATCCGGAGACCCTTCTCCCACTCGACCTCGTACCGATATGTTATCTCGGTCTTCTCGCCTGCGGGGATGGTCATCTCCCACTCTAGAATGCCGAGCTCCACCTTCTTGGGTTGTGGGTTGACCTCTGTGGTCTCAACAGACACCTTCTCGGACTCACTGTATGGTATTCGGTCGACCACCTTGATATCAATGTCCTCCTTTGAGAAGCTCGTCACAAGAAGGGTATAGACGTACTCTCTCCTCTGCTTCCCTCGGGTGAGTCCTGCCTTCTCGGTGTCTTTCAGAATGAGCTTCTTTTCTGCCTTGACATCATAGGCTGCCCGAGTTCCGAGACGGAACTTCTCTCGAGGCGCGATGAGGTCGGTGTAGGTTTCGCCGATGAAGTCTCCAGCGGCATAGACCTTCACATTGCCTGGCAACAGGACTGAATCTCCGTTGGTGATCTCATCCTGTGCGACGACCGCGGCCATGTCTGTGGCGTTCCAGAAGTAGAGTCTTCGTGAATCAAACTCTTCCAGCGTCAGGGTCACGGGTTGAGGCTCTCCTGTGGACTCGACGGACACAGTCCCTGGAATCTCGTACACGGTCGTTCCCCCCAGGGTTTCTGTGGGTGTGGCGTAGACCTGTTCGATCTCCGCAGTCTCGTCGATGTATTCGTCCATTATCTCCATTTCAGCCTCCTTGTCCTCCCGCATGGCCTTTGGTCTGACGGCGAGTGGTGCTGGCGGAGGCATCGGTTCTGGGCGATAGATATCGATGTAGTAGGGACTTGGCTCGATGGCCTCGACTTTTCGAGCAGAGGCGGTAGAGATGGTGAGTGACACGTCTTTCCAGTCCTCAAACGTTGTGTTGTAGACCTGTGCGATCCGTTTGACTGTGGTCTTTCCTGCGCCGATGTCCACATCATAGACGGGCTCCCAGGACGCGCCTATCACTTGATAGGACAGCTCAATCTCAATGGGTGACGACTCCTTGACGTCAAGAGATAGGTATGCATCAAACACGGGTACCACCCTCTGTGTGCTCCTGACCCTTTCGATGTTAGACTCGATGACTGAGATCTCGGTGTTGACCTCCTCCAATTCTTTGTTGAGTCGGCGCAGGGTGTCATGCACTGATCTCACAATGGCGACCAGACTGGAATCCATCTCTGTGTAGACCTCCATGGGCGTCTCGCCCACAGCGAACCACTTGCCGAACTCTTCACCGAACTGGGTCGAGATTGAGTTGAGCCCCTCGATCCGCTTCTCATGAAGTCGTAGGCTATCTTCTATGTTCGCTCGTTTCTTCTCCAGGGTCCGCAGTTTCTTCGTCAATTCACCAAGGTTTCCTTCAGGCTCAGACTCTTTCCTGACACGCTTTACCTCGACTCCTCGAAGTAGTGCCTTACCCTTGCCTTTCACTCTGAAGCTATCTGTCTGCGCATACTGTGATATTCCGGCAATCTTGACGACCTGTTCGCCCTTGGGCAGTTCGGTCTTGCCAGTCCTGACCACTCTTGCTCCGCTACGGTATACCAACACCTGTGTAATGTCTGCATTAATCTCCTTCATCTGTTTCCCTCCTAAGGAAGTGGCGGACTGAGAGTGACGTCCTTCTCCCACTCAACCTCGTACTCGTATTCAATCACTTCTTTCGCACCGGGTTGGATGGACCGATGCCATTGAAGGACTCCCAGTTCGTGTTTTTCGACACCTAACTTCTCCCAATCGACCTTCACCTCTATCGCTGTGGACAGGCTGTGCGGAACTCTGTCGTAGATGTCAATCTCGATGGCTTTCTTGGAGAAGTTCTCGACCTCGAGCCGGTAGCCGTACTTCATTCTGAGCTTACCTCTCATGACACCCGCCTTCTCGACCTCGCGGAGAGCCAACTTCTTCTTGCCCTTCACATCGTTGGCGATGCGTGTGCCGATCTTGAACTCCTCGCGTGGGGATATCAGGTCAAACGAGGTCTCTCCGATGTAGTCAGACTCCGCAAAGACCTTCACATCACCCGGCAGGATCACAGTGTCACCATTCGTGACCATGTCTTGCGCTATCACCTCCGACATTCCATCAGGATACCAGTGATAGACTGTTTCGGACTCCAATTCTTCCTCTGTAAGGGTGACAGGGTGAAAGTCATGGTCACTCGGTACGGTCATGGGTGTTGGCAACTCGTAGATTGCTATTCCTGAGACAGTCTCAATCGCATCAGCATACTCCTCCTCCAACTCTGGAGGGGCTGGTGGTTCGACACCCGCTGCACCCATTGAGGCGGCCATAGTTCTCTTCTTCATCTTACTCGTTCTCTCCCTGGCCTTCTCCCTCCTTCGGAGTTCCAGTTCGGGATCATAGGCCGATATGTAGTACGGAGTGGCCTCGATGGCTTCTGCTGGTCTTGCAGTGGCCGTGGAGACCGTCAGGTTGACCTTGGTCCAGTCCTCTCCTGTTCGGTTCCTCAATTGTGCAATTCGTCTGAGGGTTGCTCGCCCCGGACTCAGGTCAACATCGTATGAGGGTCTCCAACCTGCACCTGTCGTCTGATATGAGAGCTCCAGTACGATGTCCGTCTGCTGCTTGGTGTCAAGTGATATCACAACAGAGAAAGAGGTCTCAGTTCTCATGGTGGACTCGATCTCGCCAAGGTTGCTGCGGATCACATCCATCTTGTCCTGAATCTTGGTCGCCTTCTCGTCGAGCTGACGCAGTTCTCTCATGATGCACTCGGCGGTCTCTGTGACCTTCTCGTCCATCTCGACAAGGCTCTCAGGTTTCCCTTCGTTAGCAGCAATGACCATTCCAAACGTGCTGGAGAATTGTTCTTGGATTGCCTGCAGTTGAGCCAATCTACCCTGCTGGATGACCATCTCATCCTGTATCTCCTTTGCTTCCTCTTCGAGCTTCCTCAGTTTGTCGTGCAGTTTCTTGGTGTCCTCCTCAGGTTCGAACACCTTCGTTTCTGTGTTGACGTCGATACTTGACAGAGTGGCGTCCCCTCTCCCCTTCACTCTGAAGCTGTCCTCACGTGCATTCTGTGTGATTCCCTCCACTGTGACCTTGTGGGTTCCGGCTGCGAGATTGAGTCTTCCCGTTCGTGTTACTCGAGCTCCGTCCCTGTATATCACAACGTTGGAGATCTTCGTATCAAGTGATGTCATGCCATTTCACTCATCAACCACGAAAGAGAGAGCATATATTCTTTGGCTCACCCCCAGAATGAGCACTCCTCACAGTATTACACACGTTATACCAATATCAAATATCTTTAAATAGGAGTAACTATCGTACTTAAAGAGGTAACACCACCACAAGATGGTGGTGTCATTGGAGTGTGGCCATGAAGTGACAACTGGCAGTTCACCTTGGGACAAGATTGGTTCAGCGAATGACGCGTCGTCACTGCCATTCATGGAGATTCGTTACCGTATGCTCGGGAAGGCTATGGACGAGGTGCGAATGAAGCGAGTCCGCCTGGAGGAGGAGAAGCGCAGAGGCCATGTCAATGATTCAGAGTATGCTGCATCACTCTTGAAGATCATCGTTGAGACAAACTCTCTCACGAAGGAGCGAGAGAGCATTGCTTACCGGTTGAAGAGTCATAGGTCTTCATGATTTGTCCACGTACCATGACTACTCTGTTTTTCTCGACCTGACTAGGGCAAGAGCTGCTGTAGCTATCAGAATCACCGTGGTAAGGGCCAGCACAGTCCACTTGCTGAAGGTCGATGCCGCAGCAACAATAACGACTGGTTCAGAGAGGTTGGGATATGCAGCCATCTGGGACCAGATAAGGAAGTTCTCTGCGAGGTCAAGGAGCAAGGCTGTGATTGGCAATAGAACCAGATATCTCCACCTCGACACATCCAGTGAGATACGCGTCAGGATGATGCCCTGGGCAAGAGCGAACGCGAGGCCGTACCCGAGCGGAAAGGCGGTATCCACTACCTTCTGAATCACATAGAGGCTCATCCCCTCGCTCCCGAGAGCCGCAAAGAGGGAGGACATGTCAGTGAGGGAGTAGAACATCCGCGTGTCGAGGATTGTGAGACCCCCGGTGATCTGATTCATCTGCGGGACGATGAGAAGCATCATTGGCGCGCCCGATGCAAGGGTCACTCCAAGACTCAACAGCAGGTTTTTCAGAGTGGACCACTCATACAGCTTTTCTATCATTCCCATGTGCGTGCACCAAGAATAGAGTGCAGTTCAGCTTCTTATCTCTGCTGGAAGACTACTCCAGAACTCCCGTATCGGACGGTGGTGTGCCTGCTTCCGGTTGTGCACTTGGCACTCTCTTGAACACGACCCTCGCTATGACCCTGCCAATGAGGCCACCCAGCAGGCTCAATAGAAGAGCAATGAAGTAGATTATCGGTGCCAAGATGTACAGCAGGATGACCACTAGAGGGAAGAGGAGCCAGGGCCACGAGCTGAACCCCAGACTCTTTTCCACAGAGAGCAATATGACCACCATGTACATCGAAGGGATATCGGCTGGTATCTCGCCCCATTCAGGGAGAATGATCGGCTGGAGAAGAACGATGAGCGTCACACCTATGGCCATGTAGAGAGCGACTGAGACAAAGCCCTCTCCGATGTCCATTGCCACGATTCCGGTGATGATGGCAATGGTGATGACACTTGGCATGACAAAGAGGTAGGATATGACCCCTGTCTTCATGTCGAGGATGAACAGCGACACTCCAAGGATAGTCGCGATGATGACATTGAGCCATTTCACTTCTCGAGTCCCCCATGCGAAACGGAGTATTCCAGCCGCTCTTGTCTTATGAACTATGACATTGACAGCAGAATGTACTCTCCACTACGCTCTGAGGAAGGACAAAGAAAAATGAGATTGGCACGAGACCGTTATGGGGCCTCGTGGTCTTGGGTTGAGGATTTAGATTGCCTCGAAGTCCTCTTTGCTGGCACCGCACATTGGGCATACCCAGTCATCCGGGAGGTCCTCGAATCTTGTTCCGGCCGCAATGCCACCGTCGGGGTCGCCGACATCTTCATCATAGACCCAACCACAAACCATGCACTCGTACTTCGCCATGTTGTTGTCTCCATGCGTCTTCTTCAAGATCTGGACTCGAAGTCCATCTCCTTCCTGATTCCTACTGCTTGTTAAAAGGCTTCGGACGGAGCGCGGTCTGTGACCGCGTGAAGCCTTATGTGAGCACTTCTCGCGGCACTAGGACTCGTCGTTATCAGGTTCGTGGTCTTCACTCTCTGGTTCAGTCGTTGGCTCTTCCAGAGGTTCTTTCACCAGGTCAACTGGTTCTTCCGGAGTGATCTCTTCCTCAACGGGTTCCTCGACGGATACCGTATCCTCCCCCTCAGTGGTCGGTTCCTCTTCCGGAGTAGGTTGGACGTCCTCCGGAGCAGGTTCTGGCTTCTTGGGCTTTCGAGAACGCATGAGGAAGATGACCTCCATCACGAGGGCCACGAAGGGGAAGATGAGGAGTTTCACCGCGTCGCCGATCGAACCGACTAGGGTGGGGTCAGACACCATCTGGGAGATTGAGGCGTCTACAAACATGAAGCCGGATGCAAGGAAGTACGTCAACGTGGCAGCAAGTTCCTTCGACAGCTTCCATCGAGTATCTTGTTCAGCTCGGCTGGCGAGAGTCCTACCGACACCGCTCATCGTGTATAGGATGAAGAAGATTGAGATAGAGATGCTTACCACGTCTAGGGACGGGTCGAAGGGTTTCAGGACGTTGTAGATGAAATACGCGGAGTAGACTGAGATGAAAAAGCCTAGAAAGGCCACATTGCTGGCTGTGGACCTGTTGCGTTCCGCTGCGAGAATAAGACCGTTGATGAAGTTGAAGCCCATTGTGAGGAGAACTCCTATCAAGGCGAACACCATGGCCATGCTGCCGAAGGCCGATGGGTTGACAAATAGAAGGGTGCCAATGAGGGCCGCCAGCACGATGAAGTAGTTGAAGAAGTATATGATCACAAACAAGACCCTTGCCAGTCGAGACCTGCTCTCCACCTGAACTGACCCTGCGTACTTGAGAGAACTCCGTGTGGCAAAGTATGACTGGAACACGATCCATCCCAGGAACGCAAAGACGATGAAGATGATCTGATAGATGAAGGTGGCGTAGAGCACCAGCCAGAGCATGAGAATACCGGCAAGTGCCATCCAGATGACAGTCGTGATGAATGATCTGAAGTATGACTCCTCATCCGCGACGAATCGGCCAAGGCCCAAAAAAGATGCGATTGCAGTAATCAGGAAAAATCCAGGGAATATGCCACTGCTCAGCAGGCCCAGCGGGAGCAGTACTGGAAAGCTCAGGAGTAGTCGCTCCCAGATAGTGATCACAATGGCTCCAATGAAGAAGACGAGGGTGAGCCATCGAAGCCGTTTCGAAGCGAAGAAGATCTTGAGACCTTCAACAAAGTCACTGAGCATTGGAATGTTCACACTTGCAGCCTCCTATGCGTAACGTACACTTGTCACACTTCTTTTTAATTCTTGAGTACGTGAAGAATCTCGGCCTCAAGAGTGGCCTTGACCCTCGGCTTCTCTATCAGGATGCCGACTTCTTTGCCCTTCTCATTGTAAAAGATGAACCACGGGATGGCCTTCACGCCCCACTCGTTGATCTCAGGGGGTGACGGCGGTACTGCCCATTGCTTGTCTGGGTCTAGGGGTGCTGTCTTGATCGTACCAAAGACCATTGTGTCCAGACCAAGCATCTCTTCGAGGTGAAGCATCACGGGCATCGCCCTCTTGCAGTCACCACACCAGGGGGCGCTGAAGATGATGACCTTCATGCCCTTCATCAGATCACGTAGCTCTTCCACGACCGACATATCAATCTTGTATTCATTGTAGGCCTCCATCACGATATCCCTGTCCTTGTCGCTCAGTGCATCGATGTAGCCTTTGATCGTGGTGGTCCTGCTCCGGATGTCCTCGAAATCTATCATAGTAGCCCGCCGTATTTGGCTGTCCTATAAAGTGCTTCGATAGGTGAACATCGGGTGAAGGTTAATAACAAAGTTGCAGGAAACCTGCTCTGGGACAATTGAGCAGAAAGGACGTGGGGCCATTGGCAGTTGAGCTATTCAAGACTCTTATCGTTGGGCCACCAAATGCGGGCAAGACCAGCCTTGTTCGCAGATACCAGTCAGACGAGTTCAAGGATAACTACGCGGCCACCATCGCAGCAGACCTGAGTGTGATGCAGTTCGAGTTCCCTGAAGGTAAGGTGGTCCTTACAATCATCGATGTGGGTGGGCAGGAGTCCTTTGCTGCTCTGCGTAACAAGTTCTACTCTGGAGCGCACCACCTCATTCTTGTTTATGACGCCACAAGTCGTGATTCCTTTGACAGGATCACACCTCTCTACAAGGCCCTCACTGAGAAGATCTGCATTCAGCGCGACCAGTTTCTTGGTGGCTCCCTCGTCGCGAACAAGGTGGACCTCACTGATAGGATCGAGGTCTCTCCGGAGGACGGGCGCCTTCTGGCCGGTCTCCTCACACTGGAGTTCTTTGAGACCTCTGCCAAGACCGGACAGAACGTGTCCGAGTTGTTCCACTTTGCCGCCGCAGAATCGCACAGACTGAGGCATAGTGGCTAGGTCTACAGTGTTGCAGCCGTTATCCTGCAGTCCCTGATTCTCATCGTAGGAATCATTGTGGGTGTTCTCACTTCCCACCAGTACACCTGCGTCCTGTCATTGCCCAAGGCGTCGATATTGGAAAGCATCCGCATTGTGTTGTCGCTGATACGGACATTCTTGATGGGTGTCAACTCTCCTTTCTCGACAAGGAACATGGCATCTCTCGGTATTGTGGAGAAGTCCCCAGACTGCTGGTTCTGGAATCTTGTGTACCAGTTGTTCGTGACGTACACCGTTGGTCTGTCAGTGTCAAGGAGGTCCTGTAGCTTCATCGAACCATTCTCAAAGACAATGTTGGACTCTCCGGGGAGCAACATACGCATTCCCATGCCCATCCTCGCGAGCCTCGAACTCCCTGTGCTCTCCGTGTCATACATTCGCGCAGTGGTAGTATTGTGGAGGAGTGACTTGAGTACCCCGCCCTCGATGATATTGGTCCTCCGACTTGGTGTTCCCTCCCAGTCGAAGGGAGTGCTCTCAATACCACCCGGGAAGAGAGGGTCATCAAAGGCTGTGATGAAGTCGGGAGCAATCTGTTCACCCATTTTGTCACTCAGAGGCGACATGCCCATCATGATCACAAAGGGGTTGGCTTGGGCTGGGACTCTTCCGAGAACGTTGGCTGCTACAGTAGGGGTGAGCACAAGATCGTAGATTCCGGGTTCTCCCTGAACTGCACCGATTGCCTGCTTAGACAATCGGCCTGCTCTTGCCCCAGCTTCAATCATCTCTTTCTCGGAACGTGACGGGAGCGTGCCGCTGTGAAGGCCCTGACCTGAGTAGTCCAGTTCGTCCTGCAATGCTCTCACATTCAACTCGTGTCCAGTCTTCTTCAACGAACCCTCTGGTCCAAGACTCGACCTGAAGAAGAAGTGTTGTTTGGTCACCATGAGTGCGCCTGCCACCCTCTTCGCCCCTTCCTGAAGCGCAGCGTCGATCGCCGAATTCACTATCTCTGTGGACTCTTCGACGAATGTGTCGATGTTGGAATCATATCTATCCTGAACCTCAGGGTACTTACTGACACTGTCTTCAAGGCCTGCATAGAACATGGAGTCAGGAAGCTTCGAAGTGAATGCGACAAGGTCGTCGACGGCCTTCTCAACGTCAGCTTTCGTGGCGACAGCTCGTGCCGTCGAGCCGGTCTTTGTACCATTCACAACGGCGAAGATCTGCATCTCAAGAGACCTCCATGTCTTGCTGATGTCGATGTTGTTCTGCGAGAATCTCACCTGAGCATCGGATGAGAGAACCGCCCTCGCTATGATGGCATCAGACTTTGATTTCCCATGGTCTACAGCATAATCAACGAGGACCTTGAGGTCGTCTATTCCAGTCATCAGCCGACACCTCCGAGTCTAATCCCTCTGAATCTGATCTCCCCGCCTCCTGCATACACTGGCACCCCCTGCATCGGGTCGGACTTTCCGCAGGTTCCCGGAAACTCAAATGAGAGATTCCTTGACACTGCGTCGATAGAACTCAACATGCCTACGCTTGTGGTCTCCATGACCGGACGTCTGACCAGTGTGTCAGTGACCTCGCCATTCCTGATGAGATAGGCCTCCGAACCCGTGTACTTGGACTGATATCGTCTGTCGTCAATATTCCATTCCTGAAAGCTCCTCATGAACACGCCGAGTTTCACGTCCTCCACGAGTTCGTCAAAGGAGTGGTCCCCGGGCTCGAAGTAAGTATTCGCCATTCTGATGATGGGCTCTCTGTTGTACGAGACTGCCCTTGCAGCGGCATTTGAGCCAAGGCCGAATCTGGCTCCGAACTCTCGATTCAAAAGAGGTTCATTGATGATGCCGTTCTTGACGAGCTCCCGCTTGCGCGACTTCACACCTTCATCATCGTACTCGTAGTAGCCCGATGTATTGGGAATCGTTGGGTCTTCACTGACGTTCACCACATCGCTGCCCACTCTGGACTCTCCAAGCTTCAGATCTCTCCAGAAGCTCTCCCCCGCCTGTGCTCCTTCGCGGCCCATGATCCGGTCCCCCTCGCTCGGATGTCCCACATTCTCGTGCGCGATTATCCCCGCCACTTCCTGCCCAACAATCATGTCTACTGGCTGGTCAAGCAGTTCCTTAACCATCACTGCATTCTCGGCTGCGTTGCGGAGTCGAGCCACTTCATCCGCTAGTTTGGTAAAGAGGTTCTCTTCCCTGATGCGTTCCCACCCTCCTGCTAGAGTGAAGTCCAGGTATCTCTGCTCTGATCCCACCTTTGCCGCAGCGGTGAGGATTGCTACTATCATTATTCGGGAGACTTCACTCGCGATGGAAGTTCCTTCACTCGAGATGAAGTACTTGCGTTCGATCCTGGGCGTGACCATGAGTAGGTAGGATGCGAGTCCTTCCATGCATTTGTTGAGCTCTGCACAGGTCTCCATGATGTCTTCGATACCGACATCCTCAAGAGACTGCTTCACTTTCATCTTCCACTTTGCTCTGTTCTCTACTGGTTCGCCCAAATCAATTGGTGTCTTTCGAGTTGCGTTCTTTGCAATCCTGTATGCCTTGGTGATGGCCTCTTCCGCCAGGCCCCTATCCATCCTGTCTATGGAAGCGAAACCCATACTTCCTCCGACCAGAATCCGGACGCCAATCCCAGATGAAGGCGTGACTCCACCTGACACGGGTTGGCTGTTCCTGTACACCAGTCCTCTACTGAACCCTTCGACGTATCTCGCCTCTGCGTAGTCACACCCGAGGCCCTCACTGTAGTCCACACAGAACTCGGCGAGCTCCATTCCATCTTTCATCATTGGTCACTAATCTGCGCTCACCAAACTTGAAGATAAGACCTCCGGAACGATTCCAGACCACATACTTCAAAACGTCTTGCTGCTCCTCGCCGCTGTGGTGTGCCAATGATTGAGGAAGTAAGCCGCGAGAAGTGGGTATCTATCTACTCCTTTCTTGCCCTTGACATCATCCAGATACTCCTGGTATCTCTGTTGTACATTGATGAAAGCACAGCATTTGTTGTTGGTTTTGATATCTCTCGGACAAACCTTCTGTCTGCATTGGCCTTCTTTGCAGTAGTGGCTCTCCTGCAGATTACGTTACTCTACATTACTGCATTCCAAGCCCTGCAAAAGCCCGACCTTGTCCAGCTCCACCCGAAGTTCAATCGTCCCGAGGTTTACAATTGCCGATTCTCGCGAGAGAAGATTGTCTCATGGACACAGGACCTCGCAAAGAGAAGTGCTGTGGAAGTAGATAAGATCTACTTGATGAACTCGGCTCTTCCCAACGCTTTCACTTTCTCCCTTCCTCTGATGGGGTCTGTTGTTGTGGTCCACACCAACACTCTCGATGTCTTGAACGAAGATGAGGTCAAGGCCATTATCGCCCACGAGCTCGGGCACATCAAGAACAAGGACTCTATCGTGCAGATTCTGGCAAGAGTGCCCTCCTTCTTCATCGACTTGATCTACCTGTACATCTATCTACGACTCGTCCTTGCAGTCGTCAATGCCTTGGTTGTGTCCGGGGACGTGTCACTCGCTCTTGTCCGGCTCGAAGTCCTGCTTGCCTTCTTCATCCTGTCACGATTGCTCACTGTGGTCGCAAAGCTCTTTGTACGGCGAGCCTCACGTGCAGCAGAACTACTGAGTGACTATCATGCAGCGTCCATCGTGGGCCAGGAGTCGACAATCAATGCTCTGATCCGGTTGGGGCAGCGAGTCGAGGCCATCACGGTATTAATCGATGAGATCAAGTGGCTCGAGTCACTTAACCCTGAGAGAAGTGGCCCCATCTCGGGCCAAGAGCTCATGCGTATGATAACCCAGTATCCCCTCGATGGGATTGATGAGGCCAACGCCCGTGATGTGGCTCCTTGGGTGTTCCTGTCCACACGGCTAAGGAACATGCGTGAGGTCTACGGTGTCCGTCTTGATGACGACCAGATCCACGAGGTTGTGGAGCCTGCACTGCCCGAGTTGAGAAAGAGGCGCAGCGATATCAAACCGGTGTCTGAGACCACAAGAGACCTCCAGATTGTCGATTGGAGAAAGTTCGACTATGACCGAAACCGCCGACTGTCGTCTGAAGAGATAGATAGCCTCCTCAAGAAGCTCCGTGAGAACCCACAAAAGATGATGTTTGATCGCGAGGTGGGTGTGAATCTACTGACACTCGACCATCCTGACTTCAGACGACGTGTTCTATTCATCGCTGACGAGTTCGGGATGTGACCTCGTTCCTGAGGATCTCTCATCTTCAGCGGAATTCGTCCCCCTCACCGCAGAGATAAGGGCGGCTATGATTGTCAGAATGCTGAACGTCCACACTGTGGCCTGCACCCCCAGTGAATACGCACTGACGAATCCCGGTCCGGAGGGGAGGTTCAGGGGATTGAACAGCGCAAAGAAGAGGCCGAAGATTGTTGTGACAAGCGCAGTGGCCACAGAGAATCCGGTCGTCCGAGCGACATTCGTCAAGGCACTGACAACGCCCATGTACTTCTTGGGTGCAGAAGTCATGATGAAGTTCCCGTTGGCGACACTGAAGACTGAGAGACCTGTGCCCATCATCGCCACTCCCACACCCATCATGACCACGTCGGGAACGGTCAGGCCAATGAATACCAGGCCGATGAACTGAAGGATGAGACCGAAGACTGTCTGAATCTTTGCCTTGACCCTTTCGGAGATCACACCAGCAACGGGACCTGTGACCGAAATCACCAGGGGCTGGATGACGAGAAATGCTCCCGTGGCTGCCGGAGTGAATCCTAGGGCCTCCTGAAGGTAGAATGGCAGGAGAAAAGAGATTGGCACCATGGCCATGTACGACAGGATGGCAGAGAAGATGCTTGTTGAGATTCTTCTATCGGATAGAACGTCAAGCGATATCACCGGAGACACGAATCCTCTCTCCCTGAGAATGAAGGCCACAAAGGAGGCTACAGTCCCGATGACGAGGATGCCTGCTGTGAAGAGAGATGCTTCGGTTGAGACCGTCACGTAGTAGATGAACAGGAAGAGGAATGAGAAGAACAGGGCTGCTCCGAGGGTGTCAAACTTGGTCTCATGAATGTGTTCAGTGTCAGGAACGATTCTCCAGACAATGAGAATGCCGACGAGACCTATCGGGAGATTGACGAGGAAGATACTTGGCCAGCCGAAGAGCTCTGTGAGCAGTCCTCCGAGGACGGGGCCCAGACCGAGTGCGGCGGCCAGCACTATGGAGTTCATCCCTATGGCACGACCCCTATTCTCCGGCGTGGTGAAGTATGTTACCAGTGCCAGTCCGTTGGCTGACATTATGCTCGCTCCGAGTGCCTGTAGTACGCGAGAGGCTATCAGCATCTCAAGGCCCACGGACAAGGCGCATGAGAGGGATCCAACGGTGAACACCAGCATTCCGATCTGAAACACCCTTGTCTTACCGTATCTGTCGCCGATCTTGCCCATGAGAGGCATGGTGGATGTCATCACGAGGAGGTATGCAACAACGACCCACTGGATGGAGGCCATCTCGGCTCCAAGATTGTTGGCTATGGTGACTAGGGACACGTTGACTATCGAACTGTCCAACGCGCTGAGGAATGTACCAAACGCCGTAGCAGCCACAATCTTGTAGGGACCCGGACTTGTCGTTGTGATGGGAGCGTGTGGCTCTACGTCTGTGATCATTAGGTCTCATCTCGATAATCAATCTCTTAGCGTGGTATTGAGAGTTTCAGTGCCTTCTGTCTCTCTTAATGCTGTTTTGGTACAAACCCCAGATGATTCGTCCTCTTGGCCGGGCAGTGGGAACGATCCGTACAACAATCTGGTGTCAGAGATCACCTACTACGGTACCGTTAGTCAGTGTTGCGCCATGAGGAGATGTCATAATCCAGTCACAGTACGAGGGTACAGTCTTCGGCCTGCATGAGGAACTCGTATCACGAGGCTTGAAGACGATTGCGTACAGCATCCGCAGAGATACTGTGAGTCATGGTGGGACCTTTTCGCACCTTGACAGTTGACATCTTTGGTGGGTTTCGAATCACTGAGAAACAGAGAAGTAATAAGGTGTCGTCTGAGGGGATTTGTATGCACTCTGTTCGAGTGCTGTGGAGTTTGAAAAAACATGAGAAAAATGCACGCTGTGATAGGGCTACTCATCGCTCTGTTGCTGGCCTACCCCACTCTTGTGATGATGGACATATCTGCGACACTCGGAGGGGAAGCCTCAGAGACTGGTCCTGTCTTAGTGAAGCAGGACCGTCATGCGACCATGAACCCTGGCGCCGCCGAGCCGCTCAAAGCAAACATCATGGAGAACCCAAGCTTCGAGGATTGGGCTGTCGACAGGCCCGACGGGTACTCACCGGTCTCAACGTCACCATACCGTCATTTTGACTGGGCGTACTCAGGTTCCGGGGTCACAGGGAACTACGCAGGTGTTATCGAGGCGCAGGGGTCTCAGCACGAATCGACTAACGGTCAGATTTTCCAGCAGTGTGGAACGACAGCCCTCATCAAGCCTGGTATTTCCTTGACTCTTGACTGGAATACGCTAGCCAACCCGGACCTATCTCAGGGCGCGTATGCCTACATCACGATTAGCACGCGGGATAACATGACCAGCTCATTGAACCTCCACTATGTTGTTTCTTATGACGTCTTGAGCTTCACGAACGGTACGAGCGACACGTATTTCCTCATGAACGAGTCTCTGAATCAATGGAACAGTCTTGATAGGAACATCACTGAGGACTTCATCAGCGCCTATGGGAGTGGGGCTCTGTCAGATAGTCAGTACGTCGAGTATCTGTGGCTCAGGGCATTCTCGCCGACGAACGCTGTGGGTCACGCTCGGATCGCATTTGATAACGTTGTTCTGACAAACGGAACCTACTCCGGGTGGATCTCGAACGGCGACTTCGAGACCGGCAATGGATGGGCGTGGTGGTACACCGCCTCGTCGATGGGCACCATTGAACAAAGCACCGACTGCACAGACGGCACTCACTCGCTGAGCCTCAGCGTTCCGGAAAGCCGCGGCTCTGGTGGGTATGCTTACGTCTCGAAGTACTTCGACTATCCAGGGGGCTACTTTGCTCACGATGCGGGCATGACAGTCTTTGACTTGGACTGGAAGTACAATGACAGTCCCGGTGCGGGACAGTATCAGTACAGCTACCTCCGGGTCAATGTGAAGAACTCTACTGCATCCCACTTGATCTACATTTACTTTGGCACTCACGATGGTACTCTTGGAGAAGTGAACACCACAACGCAATCCTACTTCAAGATGCCCGGTTTCGGTGTGAAAGACGTGTGGCAGCATTCAAGACTTGACCTCCAGACGTACATGAGTTCAATCGGCTGTGTGAACATGTCACTCTACGGGATTCAGTTCAACACCTATAGTTCTGCTGCAGGGTCGTCCGTGAGTCTACTCATAGACGATTTCAACATCGTGACCTATCCTCTGGGTGACCCGGGCTTTGAGGTGGACTGGCATTCTGATTTCGCGACACCATTTGCTGGGTGGAGACAGTGGCTTGGTGATGCGACGCTGATTCACAGAACGACAGACTCGTACCTCGGTGACTATGCATGTAATCTCACTGTGACCAATGGTGACAGTGCTGGTGTCTTCAGAGAGACCTACATCCCGCTCAACCCGTCTGACCTCACGAACTTCACGTGGAGACTGAACGAGATGGGTGCATCCACTTCCAACTCGCACATAGAGATTCATCTTGAGGGCGGATACGTACTGTACTACATGTTGGGTTCTGGCGGCAGCACAAGCATGACAAACGGCTCCTCCTGGGCTTACATCTTGGCCCCTCAGTACAACACAACGGGTACGTGGAATCATCTTGTCACAAACCTGACCTATGTGGCTCAGCAGGTCTTTGGACTGGGAGTCGGTCATGTTGTCGAACGGGTGGTCCTGACAGCCTTCGCACCCACTGGACAAAGAGTATCCATCCTTTTCGACGAGATGCAGTTTGTTGATGGTGCGCCTCCGGTCATCGACTCTGTCGGTTTCTCACCTGGCACCCCAATGTACTATGACGACGTTGACGTTTCTGTCTACGTTCACGATAATCGTACCGGAGTTCGTGATGTGAGCATCGAGTTCAACAATGGCTCCGGCTGGTTCAGTGTGCCTGCTGTTGAGACTGGGGATCACTATGTGGCGATAATACCCGCTCAACCTTTCGGTACAGATGTGAGCTTTCGGGTACTTGCGACTGACAACGGTGGTCTGACGGGAGCTGATGACAATGGCGGCATCTTCTATTCATACACCGTAGCAGACGACTTGGGGCCGACGGTGACCATCGACACTCCGGGTCACACGACCGATGTTGAGGGGACCGTCTGGATCAATGTGACTGCGAGTGACGACGGCTCGGGGATAGACCATGTTCGCTTCCTTGTTGCCGGGTATGTGAATCACACTGATTCGGTTGCTCCGTACCAGTATCAATGGAACATTGACCTTGTGCCACTCGGTGCATACACAATCGAAGTCAAAGCATACGACGGCGTTGGCAATGTCGTGGCTGACTCTATCAACGTGACCGTGGTTGACACAATAGATCCCCTGCTGGACACACCGTCTGACTTGACGTTTGATGCGGGGACTGGTGGACAATCTGTTGTCTGGCATCCCGAAGACCTGAGGCCGGACAGCTATAACGTTCTAATCGATGATGTCATTATCCGCTCCGGGATCTGGAACTCGTCCTCTGAAACAATCAGTATTTCACTGGATGGACTCTCAGCAGGCGTTCACAATGTCACATGTGTGGTCTTTGACAAGGCCGGCAACAGTGTTTCTGACACTGTGATTGTGACTGTGAACGAAGTGACCACAACTACCACCACAACGACTACAACCACGACGACGACCACAACGCCTGCCACCGGAACAGGCATGCCAATGGAACTCTTGTTGCTGGCTGGTGTTGCGGCGGTCGGAATAGTCATTGTCGTACTTGTCCTCGTGATGCGGTCCAGAGGAAAGCCGACCTAGAATGCCTAGGAGGACCATGTGGGTCCTCCCCCTCTCTTTTTCTTGAATTGTACGAGCTCAATGGTGTTTCACGTCCAGTTTCAAACTCTCTGCCCACACCGACCAAGGCCGCTGTCCTCGATACGGGCATTGGGGGCCCGCTCGGGACCTGTCTGCAGTTTTTTCAGATGTCACACTCCGCTATCGGGCCGTTGTGAATATTCCTGCGGCTGTCAGCTCAATGGAGATGGGGGCGGAGTGTCCCTCCTTCCAGTCGCTCTTAGTGGGCATTACTCGCCCCCACTCGGACGAAGTCCAATTTGGGCTCTCTTGCCGAGTCAGTCTACAGATCTGCACCGCAGTTCTGACACTTGCTGATACCCTGTTCTGTCTTGGCTCCGCAGAAGGGGCACACAACAAGAACCTTGACTACTTCCTTCTCATTGGTCGTAACAGTCGTGACACCGCCAACCGAGGGAGCGGACCTGACGAACTCATCACCTTCCATCCTTCCTGAGAGTCGTCCCTTTCCTATCCCATCGTAGACGATTCGTCGTACTGTCTGGTCATCGATCTTTGTGACTGCTGCAATCTCGCTGATAGAGATCCTATCGTGGGCCGCAGCCACTCCAAGAACTTGGTTCATGGTGTCGTGTCCAGCCTGACGGCATAAGCAGGGCCAGCTAAGACAGGAGAGTGCGATGACGGCCATGCCAATAGCCATCACGGGGAAGCCCCCAATGACTTGCACAATGCCAACTCCAAACAACAGTGACCCAATCGTCATCAAGAGACCGATAACCTGTCCTTGTCGGCTCTTGATAACTGCATGAGTGGAGAGGGCAGACAGAAACACCACAATTGCAGACGCGGCGATGATGAGTCCGATAACGGAATTACCGCCACCGCTGTACGGGAACATGCCCATTGCTTCTGCTGCTACTACCGCTACACCGGCACTGATTGTCAGGATCACACCGATGTAGAAAATCCAATCCTTGAGTACTTGGAGTCGAATCGACATAGCGGAAGCTGAGCCCGCACTGAGATATAAGCCAATCGTTTTCTTAGTTGCATGGTTGATATATTCGGGGGCTGTTGTGACATCTGAATGTTGCCCGTCTTCTGAACGATCTTGTGTCGTCTGTGTTCCTCTGGACCAACCATCATCTCCTTGCAGGCATATCAAGTGTCAGTGCTGACAGTGAAACAAGTGACACAGTGACAGTCCTTTTGCCTCCTTCCTCCCATGAGATTGTCTGCGAACAATAGTATCTTATGGCGGAGTCTCAAGGGACCAGTCCATGCAAGCCACGGCTGACCTCATTCTCGGGAGCATGATAGGTCTACTGGGAGCGGCTCTCTACGGTCTATCTGTTGTTGTTTACAGGTCTCAGGCAGATGAGATTCGACCGGTGGCTGTGAGTTCCATCAAGATGTGGGTGGCGTGGCCTTTCATTGGGTTGCTGGTCCTCGGCATTGTCGGACCTGACACGCTCTTCATCCCTCTTGGGGGCGTCTTCATCCTCGGACTGTCGGTGGTTCTCGGGGCTGTTGTGGGTGACACGATATATCTCACCAGTCAAGAACGCATCGGGGTTTCCTACGCATTCCCAATCGCGATGTCTTTCCCAATACTCACCTACTTCCTGACGATCTTCTTTCTGGGTGAACCCCCAGTCCTGGTCCGACTATTAGGGGCGGTCGTGGCAGTGATTGGTGTTGTTATTCTATCGCAGCAACAAAACAAGGACGAGGACACGAGTCAACCAGTCCCGCGCGACCTCCTGGGGATTGGACTCGCCATCATGACTGCCATTCTCTACGCGGTGGGGACCACCTTGCTCCAAGTTGGGATTGCGGATGTGGATCCGATTGGCGGAAGCTTCATTCGCGTGACGATTGGGTCCATTGCCTTCGTTCCAATGTTCCTGATTGCCCGCCATCATGGGATGGCCCTTCCTTCCAGACGGGCAACAGGTAGGGTGGCCATCGCCGGATTCTTCGGCATGGCAATTGGGTCGGTCCTCTACGTGATTGCTGTCGCGTCAGTGGGTGCTGCAATCATGTCTGTCATCGCATCCACGGCTCCTGTCTTCGCAGTGCCTGTATCAGTCTTCTTCCTGAAGGAGAAGCTCACACGGGTTGCAGTTCTTGGAGTTGTCCTTACTCTGGTAGGAATCGTGCTAGTCGTTGTGGGTGATGAAGCTCTCTCATGGATACTGTCCTTGCTCTTCTAGGTATCACGCCAGTCGCTCGTTGGCAATCAAGTTCTCTCATGGACGCCGCAGAGGCATGCACGGAAACGTATTTGACAGGTGTCCCGAATATCCAGTTCATGCCATCTCCATTCATGCAGGAAGGCCAGTTTCTCGTGAGCAAGGTGTCTGCAGGTTCGGACCGAAGCCTGAAGGAGGTCATCAAGAGAGCAATTGATGCGATTGGTGGCCTTGACAAGGTTGTCGAACACGGAAACAAGGTGACAATCAAGCCGAACCTCAATACCGCCGACCCATATCCTGCATCTAGCGATCTGGCGTTCATCGAGGCCCTTGTAGAATTGGTTCTTGAGGCCGGTGCCTCCAAGGTGGAGATCGTTGAGAGTTCTATGATGCGTCTGTCAACTCGCGAGGTTGCAGAGAAGGTGGGCATTGTGGGAGTGGCTGATAGACTTGGTGTCGACCTCACATTCCTCGATGAACATGATTGGACCAAGGTCTTCTTTCCACGAGGGAAGTTCCTGAAGAGCGGGTCTATCGGGAGACCCTTGCTTGAAATTGAGAAGGTCATCCTTGCCCCCTGTCTGAAGACCCATTTCCTTGCCCGATACACCGGAAGCATGAAGCTCTTGATGGGTTGGTTGAGACCCCGTGAGCGAATCCGTATGCATGTAAGAAACCTCGAGTTCAAGATTGCTGATCTTGCATCCTACTTCTCACCTGACCTGATCGTCATGGATGCCCGTACCTGTTTCATCGAGGGAGGTCCTGCCTCTGGCAAGTGCTCACATCCTGGTCTTGTTCTGGCCAGTGGTGATATGGTTTCAATTGATGTGGAGGGAGTACGTATAATCCAGTCTTGTGGCGGGCATAACAAGATCCCTGCTGATGTGTGGAGCCTCCCGCAGATCAGGAGAGCGGTGGATATCGGCATTGGCGCTCAGACCGACGATGATATCCGTCTCGTTGAGATGTTGGACTAGAGAGACCCCGGTGCTCTGTAGAGCTTCGGAAACCAGAGTCTGAACTCGGCACCCTTCGTGTGGTCGCCGGGCACTCGGTCGTGCACCTCGATCCTGCCACGGTACTTCTCCACGATCTGATTGGCAGAGTGAAGACCGAGGCCTCCGTAACGTCGAGACATGTCGAAGAGACCTCCCTTGATAGTATCCGGGATGCCTGGACCGTTGTCAGCGATTGACACGATGAAACCTGATTCAGTGTCACTCAGAGTGACCCACACTCGCTTGTCATCAGAAGGATTGTGCTCGACCGCGTTGACGAGGAGTTGAGTGATGAGAAGCTCAAGGTACTGGTCGGCAAAGATGTTGGAGTCCACCACTTGGATCTTCAGTTCAAAACTGACACCCTTTGTCCTGTCAGATAGGGCCTCAACACATGTCCCAAGAGCCGCACCCAGGGACCTCTCACTGAGTGGTACGCTGAGCAACATCTCAGTGCTCTTGGCTCTGTCTATCATCCGAGAAGCCTTGCGGACAGAGTCCCTGATGACGTTCAGGAAAGAGTCCTTCATCTTGTCGTCTGTTGCGTTGTTCATCAGTGCCGCAGAGTTGAGGATAACCTGTAGCTGCTGCGCGATGTCATGGCCAAGGATGTCGAGATAGAGGAGCGCTCTATCCTTCGCCGAGTCCAGCTGTTTCATTCCCTCGATGCGATCTGTGACGTCCACAAAGAGCGTCTGAACGGCAGGTTCCCCCTCAAAGTCGACCTTGGTCGAAAAGCACTCTACCCATCTGACAGTGCCGTCCTTGCGCACGAATTGACATTCTTGGTCGTGTGGTACGGGTCTGTTCGCGAGGGCATCGGCAATGTGCTTCCGCATATAGGCTCTGTCCTCGGGGTGCACGAGGTTCCACACATCTGAAATGGACATCTTCTCGAGCTCTGCGTCAGAGTACCCAATCATGTTCTTGAAGGCCTGATTGTAGTAGAGGAGTTCGGTTTCGCTCATGATGGTGATGCTCTGTAGGAAGTGCTCTGCAAGGTTTCGGTACTTCTCCTCGGACTTTCGAAGCTCGTCCTGTGCGCGGCGTTTCTCTGTTATGTCATCGTAGCTGCCCAGTACTGCGATCACCTTTCCATCCTCGTCATGCAGGGGCACGACAGAGAGTTCTATCCACACGTCGCTACCATCGGCCTGATGTTGGGTCATTACTATGCCATGCTCTGCTGAGTCACTCTCGATGACCCTCCGGTCAATACGACGGAGGCGTGCGGCCTCCTCTTCTCTCCATGCAAGGTCTGTGTCTTTCATGCCCTGTATGTCGTCGGGGTCCTCGACCCCTGCAACACGGGCGAAGTTCTCATTGCAGCCGAGATAGACTGACTCGAGGTCTTTCCAAAACACGAACTGAGGCACTGTGTTCATGACGATGCGGAACATCTCTTGTGATTCTCTGAGTCTCTTCTGAGCCTCTTTCGCCTCTGTCACGTCGATGATGAGAACTTGAGTTGCAGGCCGTCCTTCGAACACAATCTGAGAGGTGTATGCCTGTACCCACCGTATGGATCCGTTCTTGCACACGAGGCGATACTCATGAGGGATTGGAACTCTTCGCCCGGCCCGCCTGTCCTTCACCAGCCGCAGAAGGTAGCCGCGGTCTTCTTCATGGATGAGTTTGAAGGCGGTGTCCGGCTCCATACCAAGGATTTCTTCTCTGGTGTAGCCGACCATCGACGCAAAGGCTGGGTTCACATACTTGTACTTGCTGTTTTGGATCACAGTCAGCGCTTGGAGGGACTCTTCTGCAAGGATTCTGTACCTCCGTTCGGCCTCTACCTGCGCGGAAACGTCTGTGATGACTGCAAAGGCACCGTTGTACTTGCACTCCTCATCAAGTATCGGAACGCCGGACACTATGGTGTGAACCTTGCGTCCGCTCTTTGCAATCCACTCAAGAGGATAGCGTGAGGTTTCTCCAGCTGTCCTCTTCTCTATTGCTTGCTCTTGGATTGCCCTGTTGGCCGGATCGAGGAAGTCTCCAATCTTTCTTCCAATCATCTCATCCTGCTCGTACTCGAGCATGGCTGCAAAGCTCTTGTTGACATAGGTCAGGTGATTCTTCTCATCGGCCACGGCGAAGGGATTGTTGAGGGCCTCGAGCAACGCACGATACTGTAGGAGGTCCTCCGGTGAGCAAATCTCCAATGCTCTGTGTGGTTCCGTGGGATCAGACATCGACTGGGCGCTCCAGTGTCTGAAACCCACTGATTCACTCCTTAAGCATCTTTCTTCGGTGAACTACCTCTGTACAGATGGACTTGGTGAATATGCTCAGGTTCGGCACTGCTGACCTGAAGATTATGATTGATGGTCGGGGTGCCGTCATGTTGTGGGTTGTTTCATCCCCTGCAATTCAGACCTCTTCAGGTCGATGACGTTTCTCATGTCCTTGAACATCTGTGAGAATCTGGGATCCTCGGTCCCCTCAATGTGCGTGATATCAGACATCATGCTCTCGAGGCGATCATGGATTGACAGGATGCCGAGTTGGAAGATGTCTGCAAAACCTCCATGGATTGCATAGAGAAGACGCTTTCTCCCTCTCCCTGTTTGATTATAGTCTCTCTGTCCCTCGATGACTCCGAGTCCTTCCAGCTGTGATATGATGAGTCCTGCATTTGCTCTTGAATAGCCTGTGGCTCTACACAATTCCTCGGAACTCAGCCTGTTTCCTGTCTTGTACTTCTCAATGAACAGGGCTGCCAGAATGGGGCCCGCGTTGGAGGAAAGTCCTATCCACTTGGCGATCTTCTCAAATAGCCTTGCTATGGATCCTCTAAGAATCTTGGAATCTTCTCCCATTCGGTTCAACATCCATGTCTCTCCGTTAACGAGAGTTAAGCGATTTTTCTGTTTTTGCCAATCCTATTATGTCTATTGGGACTGAGAGGAACGCCCCCAAGCAGCACAATAGACGGATTTGCGAAGGTTGTCGTGAATCTTTGTCCCTTCACACATCCGGAGATTCGCACGGTTCCCGACTGATGATGAAGAACACGTCCTTGCCAGCATGTCGGCCCCTAGTTACGCATGTGTTAGTAAGGATGGGGTCTCCCTGACCGTTACGAATTGCCATCCTCGTTTCGAAGACGCTCCCAGCCTCGATTCGTGTCTCAATCTCCCTCGCAAATGGTTCCGGGTCTACATCGAAGAGTTCCAATACGTTGGAACCGGAGAGGCTCTCAGAAGATCTCATTGTGACCTGTTGAGCGCGTTCATTAGCATGAAGAATCTTCCAGTCGGGGTCCACGATGAAAAAGATGTCTTGCAGGGAGTTGAAGACCCTCAGCAGTTCCTCTTGTGTTTCTGCAATGGCTCTCGTGGCATCGACCCGTGCCATGTATCCACCAATCTGCACAGCGATGGCCTCCAGAGTGTGCTTCTCAGAGTCCGGAATTCTCTCTGAGGAATGCGACGCCACTACAAGCAGGGCGACGGTACGGTGATTGAACTCCACAGGAATGATCCCCACTGCCGAAAGACCATTGGCGGAGCTTTTCTTGACTCCACGCTCCGACAAAGCTGCTGATGAGATGTATCTGGGTTCTCTCATATTGGCCGAGTCATCGGATACGAACTCTTGGATGAATTGCGCAGAGAGACCCTGATTTGACGATAGGTTCAGATCACCATCCTCCGAGTCTATCAGGTATACCCCGGCGCTGTCAATGCCCGCAAGATGGACCACCGCCTTCAGGATCCTGTCGAGGGCGTCAGTCAGATTATCTGTACGACACAACGTGTTGCCCAGCTCTCTCTGGAGTAAGAGGGAGTCCTCGATACGTTTCCGCTCCTCAATCTCCTGTTTCAGTTGCTCATTCATTTCACTGAGCTCTCGTGTTCTCTCCTCTACCAGCCTCTCAAGTTCGATCTGCCTTCGCTCCTGAGCCTCTTCCTCTCTTCTGCTGTTCACCTCACTCCTGATTCTCTGGGCAAGCTGTGAGAAGAGATCCCGCACCTCCTCTCCGCCCTTTTTCAGGTAGTAGTCCGCACCGAGATTGAGCGCTCTGATGGCCACTGTCTCTTCGGACCGTCCTGTCAGGATGATGAATGGCATCGTGGGATGCTCGTTACGGATCCACTCCAGGAGGTCAAGGCCAGTCATGCTGTTACTGCCCAGGTAGTGGTCGCACACTACCGCATCGAAAGACTCCTCTTCGATCTTCTGAAGGGCCTCCTGGTCCGTCTTGGCCCCTTCCAGTTCGAAGGAGTCATCTGCCATTTTGAGAAACTTCTCTGCCAGATACAACAGATCCTCGTCATCATCCACTACTAGGACTCTGATTGTCACTCTCTCCGCCTCGTTCTCAGTAGGAATCGCGACCCTTTTCTGTGCTTTCACATGATATTACACTTACCATATTTCTCTCCACCTTCGATAAGAGTGATAAGGCAGTGTGACAATACCTATGCACCGCAGAGGTGGGGACTCTGGCCGAGCCCAAAGAAGAAATCCTTCCTGTAATTCACCTACAAGTACGCATCTCGAAACCAATTGAGGAAGTATGGGCCAAGTTTCTCGACCCCATTATCATGCTCCAGTGGCTTGGAAACGAGATAAGCGCTGACATCCGCGTTGGCGGCTCGATCCGTTTCTCAGGACTCAACGCTCCAACCACACCGGAGCTGGCCAACTACTGGGAGATCAAGGATGTCAAGGAGCAGAGTGTGCTCCTCTTGTCCTGGCGCATCATGGGTTCTGACACCCTTCTTGTCATCAGATTCAACTCCATCGGACCCGGCACTCTCATTCAGATCAACCATGGAGCAGTTCCCGTCTCAGCAGCCAACTACCATCTCCCTGAGCACTGGAACTTGTTGCTTGCCAATTTCAAGTCTGCGGTAGAGCTAGGTGGTCCTGCCCTCCGTTTTGACTACTCCAATTACCATCCACTCCGCGTGACACGCTATGATCCCGTCGATGTGAGGTTGAGCGTGGTGTGTGATGCTCCCCCACAGCTCCCCTTCGACGTGTGGACGAATCCAGAGAAGTTGAAGCACTTCATCAGGGCTGAGGACCCGGTCGTGGACAGAACGTACGCAGGGATATACACGTGGTGGGCGGAAGGTCGCGGCCCAGTGGTCTTCAAGAAGATGATTCCCGACAAGGAGTTGGAGTTCTCTTGGGTTATGGGTGATGAGCCTGAAACCCTAGTGAACGTTAGGTTCGAAGAGGTAGAAGACAAGACCCTAGTGACGCTTCATCACAGTGGGTTCCACGAGTCGGAGGCGCTCATCGGATACGACATAGGTTGGTCCGGTATCCTCGCAGAGTTGAAGCTTGTCTGTGAACTGGGCGAGTCCGGCATTGAGCGCATCAGTGACTGGGGCCGGATTCAGCCGACCCCCCTAGAGCGGGAATAGTGGAACGCTGGGGAAGAGGAGCAGCCACATGGCCAGAGCAGTGACCATGGGAATGAGAAAGTTGTCTGTCCAACCGATACTGAGGATCTCCGCTATGCTGGCTGCGAGGGCCACAAGCAGTATCTGTGGAATGACGAGGGCTATGTTGGTGTCGGGGGAGTAGGTCAAGAGGCTCACTACGATCGAGAGGGTCGTGAAGACCAACACGGCAAGGCTGCCTTCCACTGACTTGTTGTGGAACCTCTGTTTGATGACACGCCCTCCAAAGGGTCCCCCAACCACTTCACCGGCGGCGTCTCCCCATGCCACGGCAAGAATCGCAGCCACGAAGATCTCCGGTCTCGAATAGAAGACTAGGAACACGATGGCAAAAGAGAGGACCCCCATAAAACCGGAGGCGAAGGTATTCAGTCGGGTTTCGCCGTCCCGGCTCCCTGCGGAGAGCAGATCTGTGATGAGCTTGCTGTTGTGGGCCCAAGCATACATGAGCACTATCATGAACAGTCCAGCTGCGAAGATCGGCCCTGTGAGATTGTCATAGTTGAAGATAGTGAAGGCTATAACAGTCCCCATCGAGATGTGAACCATCTTTCGAGACTGCCAGCGTGGCACTCCTCGCTTCGAGAGATAGAACGCCAGTGCCAGCACTACTGCTGCACAAAACGCTGTAATGGCGGCCAACAGAATATCCAGGGGCATCAGGTCCCCGACGACTAGATCTACCATCTTCCTACAGGGTGAGGCATGATGTTTCCCTTTTCATTGTTGCTGTGGTGAAGCATGTGGGACCCTATTCCGGCACGTACCCTCTCTCCTCGGCCTCTCTGAGCAGCTCCTGCACCAGTCTCCAGAGGGTCTCTGAACCCTTCCTCATGTGCTCCTTGTGCTTCAGGATCTCGTCCTTACGTATGGAGTGCTGGTGCCACGACCAGCCCTTATTATAGTACCCAAGGAGCACCGGCTGAAGAGCGTCCATGGTCTTTGCGAACATGGCCTCGGGGGTCTCTTCCGCCTCGAACTCCTCCCACGCCTCCATCATCTCCTCGGCCTGGTCTGCCGGAAGGAGTCTGAACAACTTCGCGGCGGCGGCTCGCTCATTGTTCACCTTGACGTCCCTGTCATAATCACTATACAGAAACGTGTCACCTGCGTAGATCTCCACTAGGTCGTGGACGAGAAGCATCTTCACCACTCGGAAGATGTCGATGTCGTCGTGGTTCGAGTACTCGCTCAGAACGAGGGCCATCACCGCGATGTGCCAGCTATGCTCCGCATCGTTCTCCTGCCGCGAACGGTCCACAAGGGACGTCTGGCGCACCACCGTCTTCAACCTGTCAATCTCCACAATGAACCGGATCTGCTCACCGAGTCTTCCCGAAGCCATGTCCCTCCTCATGCCGAACCTCGTTATGTGTGTTGTCGCAACACCCAGTCCTACCCAAGGAATGCCCCCTCACCCCTTTGCCGCTACTCTGGGAATGTGCTCCATTCAGCGGCAACGCAGGGGCACGGGGTGGTGCAAGGTGCTCCACTCAGCGGCAACAGAGCGCTGTCCGTGAGTTGTGCGAGGTCACCGAGCAGGCTCAGCTCTCACTCCTTGCCAGACTGCGCGAGTGTCTTGATGACCCTCCCCCTGTCCAGGGGGCCCTGTCCTTCTGCTGGTACAATAGCGGCACATACGGATATGATTGTGTGGACCACCCCGATGTGGTGCTCATCAATTCAGGAGATCTCGCCCACCATATCAAGAATGGTGGTCGGAGAGGTCCTCCGGGGAGGTTGAAGAGCTACTCCATGATATACGGGATGGAGAACCATCCGACGGTGGACCAACGGAGTGTGGTGAAGTGTCTGATAGACT
>Ga0164310_10000182_pt1 | contig 32140 bp, 63 predicted proteins | sample GuaBasSedimGuay1_FD_121795 | JGI IMG/M metagenome (GOLD analysis project Ga0164310, IMG submission 121795) | Subseafloor sediment microbial communities from Guaymas Basin, Gulf of California, Mexico - Guay1, Core 4569-9, 0-3 cm | ecosystem: Environmental > Aquatic > Marine > Hydrothermal vents... | reverse complement strand
TATTAACACGGTCTTCTCTTGCTAGCTGCGATATTTCATTAACAGCTTCTGACCATTTATCTTTAAATTCACGGCCTTCTCCTGCTAGCTGCGATATTTTATTAACAGCTTCTGACCATTTATCTTTAAATTCAACTTTATCATGATTAGATACAATATATTTTGATTTAATATGTTTGTAATGTTTCTTTTCCTTCCTATATGGTTCTTCGCTAGCTAGCTTATCTAAGATACTCGCATGATCAATTTCAAGTGACCCGACAGTAGCGGGCTTTTTACGTTTCCTTTTCTTTCTTGCAATCTTGGTCGTTCCGCCAGCAGTTGGACATATAGGCGGTTGGAAAGATCCAGGCCAATTGTTTTTAAAATGGCTGGATGGTTTTTTTGCTTCCCTTACTACCTCTTCTGCTACTTCTTCCGCTATTTCTTCTTGATATTGTACCTCTGGCTTGTTATCAGAAACTTTTATTTCATCAAAACAACCAATAGTTCCGTCGTGTGGGTCAAATGTTATAGATTTATAGCCTATAGGCCCAAAGTCCCAACCCTCAGGACTATCCATAGTTAAATAACTGCCATCATTTTTATGAGGTATTCCTGTAACTGTAGACATCTTATCCAAGCTATGCTTAGGTTTTGCCTTAGTTTTTAATTCAGTTGCTTTCTTAGCCATTTCTGCATATTTTTTATCAAGTTTTTTCAAATTTATTTTTACATTCCAACCTCTTTTTTTAAGTTTTTCTATCCGTTCCTTGCTTCTTTTGTATTCTTCTGGACAGGTAGGTTCATTGTTAAAACGTAAAGACTTGCTTTTACAATCATCATAAGCTCCAGCTATAACTTCATATACCTGACCATGCTTGTCCATTATTAAACCGCAACATCTTAAATCAACCGCTTTTACTATATCTATTGGTTGTGTGTTTATAAGATCGACTTTATTTTTAGATGAGATAAGTTCTACAATAGCACCTCTTTCGTTTTGAACTGAAACTATTTTTCCAATTGGCAAGTTACTCAACTTGTATTTTCTATGCCTCATAGGAATATGTGTAAATTCACTTGGTACTTCAAGGGATATTCCCTTCCCATCTATTAATTCCGCCCAATTTGACATGGACAATATCAATGTTCGTATAGTAACTACATCTTCATATGGCACTGCTATATCCAAATCTCCAGAAATAGGTAGGCCAGCAACTGCATCCCTTATAGCGCCTCCGTACACCATTGATTTATCAGTCATACAGTCTATGGGCAAAAAATCAAACTTTTCTATTATCACTTCCAGAACCCATGGAAGATCTAATCGTTTTAGCTCATTGAATAGCCTCATTTCCCAGCCTCTTTTAATAATTTATTAAATGCAATCCTTGTTTTTACGTCAAAATATCTTCCTGTACAAAGTGAGAATATTCCTCCATTGTCATGCATTTTGTACATATAGACTGGAGGGTAGTTCTTACTAATCGATTTGTTAATTATCAGATATGTTTTATTCATTATAAGACTAATACAGTCTTTACAAGCTCTAAGATATTTAATATCGTTATCATTAGTTATGGTATATTTTTTAGCGTTAAATTCTTTTTTAAGTTTAAGATCATATGCTTCTATCAACTTGGAATATTCTTTCATTAGAGATGTATGTGAATCGAATTTAATCTCTTTACTACCTAGCCTTATCAACAATGTATATAGTGATACCAAAAACGGTGCTTTCATCCAATGTACAGGCCCAGTGAATAATACAATTCCGCTATCACCATCTACATATGACATTCTTGATTTCACCCAACTTGCCATCTTCTCGTAATGATTAACAAGTTTTAGTCCATATTCCATATGACTTCTAAACATTTTTGTAGTATGATTATCAGGTTTTTTAACCAGCATCCTCATTTTCTTTAAATCCACAGGGAGGTTCTTACCTTGTTCATACGTAAACCCATATATGTCTACTCTGCCTTTATTTACTTCAGTTGCTACTGAGTCTTGAAGAAAATCTCTACACTTAGCAAAAGAATGGCATTGTTTATTTCCTTTCTTGGGTGATGTAACAAAAGAGAATTTGGTTTCGACAGCTTGTTTTATTTCTGCCAACTGTTCTTCCTTACACAGTCTTTCTATTTTTACCTTTTTTCTCATTTTTTAGCTTCCTTATAAAAATTTTTTTTATTTTTATCTGTGAACTTTAAAGCTTGGCATTCGAATTCTAGTACTGCACCATCAGTTATATAACATGATGCATCTAACAATGATACTGAACAAGTAAGTTTGTTATCTACATTCCTCATCACAACACGTACGTCGCTCATTTTTCCAAAAATATGACTAAACACTACAATAAAGTTGCTGGACTTTTCTATTGAAGCCAGGACCTTGGATATCTCAAATTTAGCGACATCTATAATGGTTATAATTTTGCTGCTCATGTTATATCATACCTCCGGTATTTTTGTCCAATATATTTGCATTTTCCATCACAGTTCTTACTTTATTTGCTAATATATATATTGTTGATGCAGATAAGTTTACTCTTTTACCGTGTACATTAGCATTAAAATTTTCGTATAACTTTCGATTATTTCTACTATTACTGAATTTAACCCTAATAGAAATAGCAGGCATTTTCTCACAAATCATTGTAGCGAAGAATATATTAAACTTACTTGAAGTGCCGCTACCTAGAAAGAACACTGATTTTAACACGTAATTACATGCATCATTTATTTTCATTTGTTCTATATTAGCATTAGTCATATTAAACCCTGCTTTTTAATAATACCTAAGATATTATAACTATGATTGTAGTTTTGAGGGCGTGGGCGGATTCGAACCACCGATCGACCGGGATGGATTCCCGCGGCGCACCAACAGTCTGCCTTCACGCCCTTTGAATAATTTAGGTGCATAAGTTGCCTCCAACATCCTATCATATAGATAGTAGTTACAAGACTTTGTGCACCACACAACCTTTAACAGGCTGCTTGTACCCCCGGCAGGATTCGGACCTGCGACTCCGGGATTAGAAATCCCGTGCTCTAATCCAACTGAGCTACGGAGGCTTGCTTTTTCATTCTTTTTATCCCCTTATATACATTTACCTTTGTGTGTGCTTGTTCATACTTCCTTATCTTAAATTCTTTATTCAAAAACGCTTCCACCAACATAACGTCAGAACTTGTCACTTCTACTAATGATGCACCGTAAAAACGCGCTTCTTCTTCTGCTTTAGTTAATATCATTTCGAGCATCATTAATTTTAAACCTTTTCCAGAGGCACGGTTATAAACTAAACTATGCATTTCATAAGGCTCGTTTTTAGTTACACAAAGGTAAAATGTGGCTAAATAGTTCTTGCTATTTTTATCAGATGCTGCATCTTTAGATGTGGTATATACAGCTTTATACTTTGTGTAAACATGTCTAAAGCCGCACAACATATTATCTGTTAAAAAGTCTATCTGTCCGTTTTCTATAGCATGTTTTTTAAACCTCGGTTCAAGTTCGTTAAACATTTTTTTTACCCCACACTAAGATTACCCCGCCGGTGTGTTACCGGCGGAGCACTTCCAAAAATAACCTCTGGGTTATTCTTTCCTATAGACCAACTTCAAAACACCCTTCTTTTCGTCAAAAACTAAATTATCATCCATTTCTGATGCATCCCTAAGATCGTCTACGGTAAGTCTAGATCCATACTTGTCTTCTTTGCCTACATATGCTATTTCATCTTCAAATAAAATATTATTTCCCATACTTAGCCCTTTTGCCCAATACTGAACGATTGATTTTTGTTCGAGTATTTCTAGCATTATCTATTAAATTAGTCTTTGTGTTTCCTATTACTTCTTTTATACATCTCTTCTTTTCTGGATCATTTGTATCTTTTAGTTGCTTATCTAGTCTCTCAAGAGCACGTCTTCTTCGATCATTCTTTTTATTCGGAAAATTACCTGTTTTCATGTTTCCTCTCTTAGTTACATACCGTAAGTTAGTGTTTTTGTTTATTACAAGAGTGTCTGTGAAACCAGCTAGTTGTTAATCACAGCTATGCCACCGCGTCATATATATTCTGTAATACTTTGTTCCGTCCCGACTTGTGGTAATGTCCTTTGTAGTGGTTTTTGTGTTATAACCTTGAGGTGGGTACAATCTTAAATATTTGTCTTCTTTGGCGTCCACCTCTTTTTGTGTACTGCCGTAAAGTTTACACCAGCACACATCATCACTATTTCCGGAAGAATATTCATCTTTTGGTATCATTACTCAACCTCCTTAATGCTATATATCCACCCATCATAGATATCAGGTAATGCCCAACATGACCTGATTTCTATTTCTGTTCCACCTATTCTTATGATTTCACCGTTTTTGAAATACTCATCTGATACCACCACATCTTTGCCCTTAAGGTTTAAAAGCGTTGTACTCATCATTCCCCCTCGCCAACAATATATTTTACCAACTCAAAGTTTTTTCACTATTAATTGGTACTTGTCATAATCTTTTTTCCTATACCATTACTAATAGATTGTTTTTACCATCTATATAATATCTATCATTATGACCATTATTTCCTTCAACTTATGTATGAATTCATTCTCATTCATATTATTATCCTTTTACCACGGCTAACGGCAACAGTTTAGTATAAATTGAAACAAGATCTAATTGGTTGTTTATTACCTTGTCTATATCTTTATATGCTAACGGGGCTTCTCCCAAATCATATTTTCCTTTCATTTTTCCCCGTTTTATTTTGTTCCACCTATCAAACACTACATCACCCATTATTTTATCACACTCATCTGTTGTAAACTTTCTAGAGGCTGCCATTCTACCTATACTCCTGCCAGCTCCGTGCGAACACGAGTTAAACGATAGTAGATTGCCCTTACCCAGAACAATATAAGATGGTGTACCCATAGATCCAGGTATTATTCCAAATTGATCCTTTTTAGCCGAAGTTGCGCCCTTTCTATGAACCCACAGATCCTTACCCATATGTTTTTCCAAGTTGGCATAATTATGGTGTATATTTATTTCATTACCAAATTTAATCCCTTCAAACATCTCTGTCAGCACTTTTTTCACAGTGCTAAGCATACTATTTCTGTTTTCTACTGCAAACTGTAAAGCGAAACTCATATCTTGTAAATACAGATCGGCAAATGGTGAAGAGGTATGTAAAAAAGCTAGATCTTCTGTTGGTATCTTCAAATTCCACCTATGACATTCCTCCAACGCTTTTCTATGATAGTAATCAGCTATGACCTTTCCCAGGTTTCTCGATCCTGAATGAATCATGATCCATATCTTGGCATCTTGATGTTCTTCCATTTGAATTTCAATGAAGTGATTCCCACCACCTAATGTGCCTAGTGATTTGGTAGCTCTATCCCAATTCTTTTCAGTTGTCCATCCTGCTTTATATTGTCCACCTTCGAACAACTTACATTCTTGTGCTTCGTTATGCACGTTAAAACCCACAGGAACAGCTTTCTTTATCTTCTCCATAGCCTTACGCAAAGTTGGTTTAAGTTCGTTTTTAGGAATATCATGGATTGACATATTTGTAGGAACAGTTACCATTCCACAACCAATATCCACACCAACAGCATTAGGAATTATTACATCTTCGCACGCTATTACACCGCCGATTGGCATACCATATCCTTGATGGACATCCGGCATTAACACTACTCTGCCTTTTACAAATGGCAGTGTTGAAAGATTCTTGGCTTGTTCCAGTGCACCGTCTTCTATTTCATCCGCCCAACACATTATGGGGACACACATGTCACCTTCTTTTTCAAATACTTTCATCAAGTTTTACCTCCGAATCAGTATTCTTGGCTATTGTCAATACCATCCTTAATACTTCTATATCTGTGATTTTCCTCTTCTAATGTCTTTCTGTCCTATTCTTACTGGTGAGATAGTCAAAACTGATTACTTTAGCCATAATTCCGGCCCTATACGCTGATGTTACTACTATACCTTCTCTTCCGTGACTGTCTGTGAGTTCAGAATCAAGATCTGCCCATTTACGGCACGTTTTTATGCTGGAAAATACCGTGGGGTGCATTTTTACCCTTGGTATTTTATACTTATCACACAATTTTTTAAAAACATTAGGTTTTAAATACTCACCCTTGTATGTAGCAGCAAAGAACAACACAGCTACTTGTTCTTCCTTATCATAGTGTAAATGTTGAATTCCCTTCCCGAATACTTCTCCGAAAAATACATAATCTTTTGGAAACAAATTACCTAACTGCGATATTGCTCTCCAGTATACGGTATTATTATCATCCTGTTTAAGAACGATATTGTGAGAACCTACATAGAGCTGATACTCATCCAACTCAGGATGTCTCAATTTTCCAACCCTGACGTTAGAACCATGAATTTTCTCGCTGAATACCACACTTTCCCCTTCTTTAAATGTGTTTGGCTCGTCTAACAAGTTAGGCATTTTATAAAACTTATTAAAGTGTATCGGTACGTCTTGTGATGGCACAGCATTTCCTTGCATGTGTATTTTCGGAAGATCCTCCCATTTGAGTATGTAGTCTATATATGGCGCTGTTTTTTCTGTATTTGTTATCAGCCCCTCTGACCTATTACCACGCAATCTAACTACTTTTACCTTGCCTTTAGACAAGTAATTTGTAACTTCCAAAGCGTCAGACAACTCCTTCGGGAGTACGGATTCTGGCGGAATAAAAGTAACACTATCGCCAACCGCATATGTCCCCTTTCTGGCTATTATACTCCACCCCAGATCTTCGAGAGTTATACTTTCCAAGAAGTCTGAATTAAGTGCAGGTTTAATTTCCTCTATCTTTGTTTGCTTGATATAAGGGCTAACCTTGCAATGTTTTACTTTTCTTTCATATGTTATTTGCATGATTTACTCCTATAATTTGAACTCATGTGATATATCTCCATTGGAAACTTCTAACCGGCCTTTTTTGTGATTAATAGAAGCTCTTGTTATATTTTCCATTTTTAGAGCAACTTTTAACTCGTTGGAGTTAAATCCTAATATTACACCAGAATCACAATCAAGAGCTAACTCAAAAGGACTGTCCTTATCCTGAATCATTATGACTTTACCAATTTTTTCTTTATCCAAACCAGAGTTTAGTATTATGGTGTTCTCCGTTGATAATTCACTAACTATTTTTCCAATTATATCATTCTTATTCATCGGGCCCTCCTGGTTTATTTTCTTAATGAGTATCGGTCTACAGATTTTTTATCTCTTTGATCGGAGGTGGTGGAGGTGGTGCCTTTGGTCTTTTGACAGTGATGGCTTTATAGAAGGCACTCTCTATATGTTCCTTCATTTTCCCATGATCCAAACAGATATATTACTCTGAGTAACGACCACCTTTAATAGGCGGACCTAATACTCTCCAAGCTCTTGATCTAACCCATTTCTTACCACACAAACAATATTTCTTCTTGAGGATCAACAGGAATATATTGTAAATTTCTAACTTGGACATATTCAATTGCATCACCTCAGCTCAATTAACTTTAGCACAATAGTCACTAGTTTTAATTTTCCTCGTCATCTGGACAACCACATTCAAACTCCTTTGGTACTAAACATATAAATACCAAATTCTGTCCATTAGGGTCAGGTATGTTTTCGTAATTATGTATCATATAAGGAGGGATAAGCACACAATCACCTTTTTTAATCAAATAAGGCCCTTCCTCCGTGTTAATAACACCTCTGCCAGATATAACGTAATTAATATGTTCGAATTCATGTTTATGGTAGGGAGTGTGCCCTCCTGGTATGACAGTAAATACTCTCATTGAATAAGCTGGTGTGCCATCATCATTACTTATAGGCACCTGCACATCTACACCAAGAGAATTCTTAAGATTTACCAATTTTTTAGGGATGTCATCTAAGTTTATTATTTTCATTTTGTACCTCCTAACTATAGCTGTATTCTATCTAGTAATATTCTTAAGTTTTGATAGCCCCGTTGTTTTAAAGTTGTTTTAATGTTCAAAAGCTTGCCGATTACTTCCGAAAATTTACCATCAAAGTTATACATACTACTAAGCTTTTATAGTGTCTTACACACTTTGAGTTTTCTTTTTACTGTCATTTTTATCTCCTAACAACCTGGTTCGACTATATCTTCGTTTATAAAATCATCCAATGGACACCAATCAGGAATAGGATGTATACCATCAAGTATTTCATATTCATCTTTTAGTGTCACCCTTGAATGTGTACACACATGTGAATTCACAAGATACCGTCTCCAGCTACAATCCCTGCAATTTGTTATTACCATTTCAATCTTTTTCCTTTTCATTTGAACTTCCTTTATACAATAAAAAAGGTGTTTTAAAATACTCACCATATTCTGTTGAATTATCTATAGTAAGATCTATCTCATTCTTTATACAGTAGTTTGCTTTTGTTCTATTCCATATGTCTTCTTCAATCCAAGGACCTCTTTCATCCCATTCCATATACGTTCCAATGGATATATGGTAATCTGTTATAGAGAACACCTTGTCATATCTTATTCCCCAATCATCTAGCTGGTGTCTTAAAGCGAGCGTGTCCGGAATACCAGTAGTGATATGTATTTCAATAGAGAGTGCTTTCAAAATCATAGTTAATATGGAAAAAAGTTTCGGTCTATCGTCTATTGTTCCATGTATATCTAAGGCTATTTTCATATAATTTTAGCTCCATATATTGCTTCCATTCTTTTCAGAGAAAACTCATGCATTTCGGAATCAAAATCAGCTACTCCTGCCCTTGGCACTATAGTAAGAATGTCGCGGTTGGCAAAGCCAGCTACAGTATCCATCACACAAATAGACGTGCATACACCTACCACCTCTACCATTTCAAGGTTCGACCAGCGTGTCATGCTACTTATGTAGCGGCCAAGTGGTGTTTTAAAGAACCCGCTGAATCTGGTTTTTTCAATAACCATCTCATGGTTTTTAGGTGCACATTCATATATGACATCAGCGCCCCATGTACCCTTTACAGCATGTTTGGGAAATCTCTCAAACTCCTTATCTTCTTTCTCATGCGAATCAACAATATAAATTACACAATCTTTGCAGTTCCTATACTCAACCAGCCTTTCCTGTATGTACGGTATGATTTTTCTAGCGGCACCTCCACAGTATAAAGAACCAGATGGGTCAAGGAAGTCATTTAGCATATCTACGACAATTAGAATCTTCATTTCATTATATCCTCTCTTTTGACGTTATGTGGATTCATTCTTTTATACGCAAAGTTGAGGTTTCGTTCAAGTACAGGATGGCCGTAATAAGACATACGACCACTAAGGAATTCTATTAACAAATCATCTACCTCTCTATAACTACTCGCCCCAATCTGATCTAGATCACTATCTGTGATGCCTAGTCCATCCGTTGGAACAGCCCTGATTGATTGAAACAAAGCTTCTGCGCATTCTGTTTTACCTGATGCTATATATTCGGTGAATAAATACTCTGCTAACCCATACACTTCCGTTTTCCACATACCCTGTATAAGACCTAAGTCGCCAACATCTCCATGTAATGTCCAAAACCCTAACATATACTCTGTGAAGTTATCTGTTGACAGAACAAGCCCTCTATTATTACTAGCTGCATCATACAGAAATATCATTCTCAATCGTGCAATGATGTTACCATATCTCATTGTGGATTTACCATGGCGGTTTGCCGGCAATCTGTACATTATATATTCTACTCTATCTTCTATATCCACAGTATTAAATTCATCACAAAATGCTATACCAGTCCTCTTAGCGTTGTCCTTCTCAGGTTTTTTATTAAGAGATGTTGGAAGACTCATACCAATTAGTGGAATTTTACATAAATCACAGATCCTCCTGGCCAGTGCCGCTGAGAGTGTACTATCAACACCACCAGATAACCCTATAACTAATGATTTTATATTCACATTATTTAGTATGTAGTTGGAGCCTCTGTTAAAAATATTGTTAGCCATCGACTTAAAGTCATAGCAAAGTTCAAGATTCATAATTATTTATACCCCCTAAATGCTAGGAACACGCCTTTGGTTTGTTTTAATAGTTGATAAATTGGTATTATATTTAGTGCCGAAGCTTTAGGTTTTTCACCTCCGGTGAGAAGAAATGTATTCACAAAGTTGGGCCCCCAAAGTTTTATACCATCATAGACATGTTTCACATAACTATTGAATACTTGACCCATGTAACTTTTGTCCTTGGTATTCACTAATGCTAGGACAGTACACGCATGAACATCAGATATATTGTTGGTAACATCCACAATCTCATATACCAATCCTCTCTGAGTATCACGGTATATTTCACTAGAACCTTCATTCACTAGAAGTGTTTCGAGATCATCAACACTTACTCTGAACACAACACCATTAATACTATCTTCCGACGATTGCATAATACCATAGTAATTTTTTCCATAACAATATGCAAACATTCCTCGTTTATAACCATATAATGTTGCGCTGGAAAGATCTGACCACTTATACTGATGGCGCATTCCTCTGCCATTTATTCCGGAAGGATACATTAAACTACCATACCCGAAGAAAAATATAGGCTCATTCCATTTCGCAACTTGCGTCATTATTCTTTCTCCTTCAGCCCATATACTTCTCGTAAATTTAATAGATATGCCTTGTTGTCGCACATCTGTTTACCGGGACTGTCTGATATCTTGGCAACTGGCGATCCATTACATTTAGTCATCTTTATTACTATGTTAGGTGGTGTCATGCCCATGTCATTAGTTAAGTATGTACCTATTCCAAACGAGGTTTCAAACACACTTCCAAAAGTTTCGTATAAATTTAAAGCTTTTTCAAATGTCAGACCATCACTAAACACTCCGTGCTTAGTTTTTGGATCGATTCCCAAGTCCTTCAAGTGCTTCGACCACTTATAACCCCATTCAAAGGGATCTCCTGAATCATGTCTTGCACCATCAAACAACTTTGCAAAATAAAGGTCAAAATCCTTAAGAAAGGCATCAATTCCTACTGTATCTGATAAAGCGATTCCCAACTCACCTCTATACTCATCTGACCAGGCCTGTAATGCAGCCTTTTGACTATCAACTAATCTGGTCAACTGCTGATGAGCCATAATGAATTCATGTGCCATGGTACCAATTGGTTTAAGGTCTAATTCTTTGGCTATCAATACATTTGATGTGCCCACAAAATTATCTTTAAACTTGGCAGAAAGCGTTGGAACGATATGCTCCCTCTGCCAATGGTAGGAATATCTACGTCTTGTGCCAAAGTCGGCAAACTTAAATCCGATATATGATGGATCAATAAGAGTGTTCTTAAGGTATTTTATTTTATTTGAAAATTTGTTCATTCCTGTTTGAACAATATTATTATGCCTACCCCATACTTCACTAACAATAGCAAGCAGAGGAACCTCAAACCAAATGGTAGAAATCCAAGGGCCTTCTATAACTATCGATAATTCCTTTTTGCCATATAAACCATCCTCGACCATACCCACATCAACCTGGCTAGGATTAAGCTTTAGCATGCGAAGATATTCTATGAAGTCCTTCTTCAGAAACGGTATTGAAGACAAGTAATTTAGTTCATCTAATGTGAATTTCAGAGCACATAATTGGTTTATCTCAGACTTGATTTCCTCAATATATTCTACTATGTCTAGATTGTTTCTGCACTTGAATTTGTACTCAACCCACGTTTCGGAATATTTGTGTAAGACGACTTGCGCCATTGTAAATTTATACAAATCAGTGTCCAACAAACTCTTAATTATCACGTTTCTCCCCCTCTAACGCTGTTTTTGTGTATTCCTTAAAACTGGCATACACCCTTGTAAATGATTGCACATTATACCCACCGTTTCATATATTACTTCCTTGTAACCGATGTCATCGTACTTCGCTTAGTCTATTATCCATCTATCCCCATTGCTCAATATTATCATAATATTACTTCTATTTCATTTATTTATCCTTCAATTATTATTCGAATCATGAGAATTAATGCCATAATTAACATTACACCGCAAAGCAAGCAATAAATCCAAACAGGTAATAGTACCCATACCCATGGCCATGTTATAAAACCAACTAATTTACATATAATAAATAATAAAGTTATAAAACTCACCGTTGGCAATTTCATTGTTACCCCCACTAGAAGTTATTCAGCCTCTCATCACATATAATACTCTCAACATCACCACACACATGGCACTTAGCCATTGGTGTCATACCTATTGAAGTCATATGCAGTATTATATCATGGTAGGCTGGTGCAGCTTCTTCTTCCATCAATCTATATCCATAGTTCATAACATATCTTCTAGTACAAAATATTGGCGTTAAAATCCCAGTTACGATAACCATGTCCGTTAGGTTTGTGTACTACTGACTTTATAACATCATTCTTGTCATTTTCCTCACAATGTGCAAATGTTATGTTCACACCATGCTCAGGATCATCAAAACAACCTTCCATAGCAAACACCCTTGCGCCCCATGGTAGTGGTGCTAGTTCATACATCGGATACTGGCCTTTGTGTGAAAGTTTTGAAAGTTCCCTAAACGGTTCCGAGACACAAGAAAGTTTAATTAGATTATTATTGTTCCATTCATAAACAGCTTTACTTTGTTCACCAGGTGCTATTGAAGCGGGTAACCATAGCTCCCTTATTACCACCATATGCACCCCTAGATTACCCATATGCTTGATGAATGAAAGAACATTAGGCACAGTCCCTATACCCGATTTTGTCAAGACTAACGAAACCCTCACTAAAAGCCCTAATGAATTGGCCTCTCTAATTAAATTGTCAAAATCAACATCTAGCCCTGTTATATTTTTGTGTACTACTGGATCGTGTGAGAAAATCGAAAATGTTATCATTGTGAGACCATATACGCATAAGTTCTTTAGATTATGTTTACTCTTGCCAGGCTGTAATAGAAATCCATTCGTATGCATATCAACAAGAAAGCCTCTGTCACTAGACTTACTGGCCAACCCATGTAAGTAAGTACTGGGTTCCTGTGTTGGTTCTGCTTTGCCTGTGAGTATTACATGTGTTGCTCCCAACTTCTCAGCGAAGTCTAAACCTTTTTTAAGGCTTGCGCTTGATACAAGTTTCTTATTTTCATCCATGCCTGGAGTATTAGGTGTTGTTCTGGATATGCAGCATTTACAACCACCGTTACATAGTGTTCTGTTTGATACCTGGATTGAAATTGATTGTGCTTTAAGAAGGTCTCCACTCATTTTTCTTTCCCTCCAGTCTGTTATAGCTGTACCCCATGCAATTACCACACCAATATACTTTCTTCTTCCTTATCCTGAACAACGTGTCGAAATATCTGTACTTACCGCACCAAAACATATCTCCGAAGAAGTTTTTGTCCTTGCCGCACTTTTCACATTTCATAAGTATTTTTCTAACCTCTTACCGCCCATTTGCATGAACTGGTATTTAAGATCATCTCCTCTTCTTAATCGAAACAAGAATGACGAATAAGGTAGGTCTTTAACCTTAAGAGCAAATTCTTTCTGCGTTTCTAGATGATTATACAAACCGAAGACGGTTGCAATATCCGATTTAAGCTTATTAATTCTTTTTTCTATCTCAAGGAAATGTTCTTTAAGATCAGGAAAGTATGATAATACTTCCTCTTGTTCCCCGTCTAGAATTAAGTTTATTATGTTACTTTTGGTTGATACGTTTGAAACAATATGATGTAGTCTGACGTAAGATACCTGCTTAATTTTTATTCTGTTGTGATTATCATCTATCGCTACAACACCTTCCCAATCCGCTAGTTTGCTTTCAAATAGATCATCTATTTTTTTTCTATCTCGTATGTTATAATACTCCGGAGTAAAAACCCTTGGCTGTGCAATCCCCTTAACTATATCTTGTATCTTAATTGGACTTAATTCATCCAGAGTTTGCTTTTGTCTTATCATCAGCAGATAAAGGCCGAACCTATCTTCATCGTATCTAGTTACAATCCTATTATACGGACTAACTAACTCAAACACATACCAGTACTTCTTATCAAGGGCATTTTGCCAATTAGGAAAGAATTGCTTGAATACAACAGCAAGATCTATTTGTGCTCCGCTACCAAATTCACTTACTATCAACTCATCAATCATCTTCTTAGTGGATAGACGCCAAACTCTATTAGAATCGTCATACCAAGCTGACACCATAGTACCGTCTATTTTTTCTATTATCTTTACCAATTGCCAGTTGATATTAGCGGCATTTGCCTCGTGTTCGTTGAAAAACCTTTTAAACGGCAACATCAATAATGTACCATCATTTCTGAAAATGGTTCCTCTACATAGTGCGTTGAAGCGGTTTGGCTTTTCCATAATAGAATAGTTTAAGAATATTATATCGTTTTCAGTTTTCTTGTCTATTCCTTTACTTTCAAGGAAATAAGAGTCGTGTATATTATCCCTAATCCGGTCTAAGTGATCTCTTTTCATCATAAAACCCTCCTGACACCGCTCGCCTGTTGTTATGTCTAAAAACACTTAATGAGCGTATTCGTGATTGCATGTAAACTGATCTCGGCACGTCTGCATTATATATCCTACGTTGTGTAGATGTGAGGACATCCTCAAAATTCTCTCCGGTGTAATCATCCATCTTCTCATATATACACTCAAGTTCTTTTAGAACTACCTTCCATGGTATTCCTAATTTAATCCAGTAATGAACACAATACTCCAGATCACTTATTTTGTATATATCGAACAAATGACATCTATATAACAATATGATTAGCTTATGCAACATTGAAAAAACTATGTTCATTTTTTGGCCTCCTAACAGCTTGTCATTCCATAACCATCAACAATCTTACCATGATGGCATACTTCTGGTACACAAGGTGATTCTATTCCAACAATCCTTCGTTTAAACTACTTTTCATATCTTCTAAAATTTCTCTTGGTTTTTCATCCCCATGTTTGTATGATCGTGTTCCAATTTTGGATCTTTTGGTGTCCATTGTACAAACGTCAAGACGAACCCTACCGGCGATAATCGCCTCCTTTATTCTTCGTTGATTTTTATTTAACCCAGAAGTATCTTTTTTGACTTCAATTAATACTACTGTTACTTCATTATCAACATTCATCAGGCCATCATAGTATATAAAGTCGATTGGTGCACCTAAAAATGTCATAGCACGTGTGTCATAGCCAAAGTCTCCCGATGGAGTAATCATCGTAAATAATATTTCATTGGAAGTTCCGGCAAGAACATTTCTACTTCTTTTAGCTGCATCTTCTCTTGCTGCTTTAATCTCAATACTTTTCTGGTTTTCCATATTAATTTCTTGTTCTTTGAGATCATGACGTCATTCAGCATTAACGGTCTCTAATTTTCTTTCTAATGTTAATTTATACTCTGTCTCTTTAGCTTTTATTTTATCGTCTGCATATTTATTAGTCTTTTCCTTCCATTCCTCAAGCTGTTTTTTGTTATTTTTCCTTTCACTTGCAAGTTCTTTTATATTTCGTTCTCTTTCAATATCGGATCGTTTTCGCAATTTTTCTTCATGTTCTAGCGATTTACGCTGTAATATCTCTTCTGATTCCAGATTTTTCCTATGAATGAGATCCTCATGCTCCTGTTTTTGTTTACGAAATAAATCATTTTGTTCTTGTTCTCGTTGTCGTAATATATAGTTTTGTTCTTTAAGTATCATATTACGTTCAGCTTCTATATCAAACCTATAACTGTTTCTAATTTTGTGTAGTTTAATATATAGAACAAAAGAAAAAACGATAAGAATGAAAATAATAAATAAATACCCCATGATTTAATTCTCCAATAGATAATAGTAGTTATGAATGCTTCTTGTCATTGCTATACCTCCAACGCCATACCACACACCATCTTTGTTACTTTATTGAAGACTTTTAATAATTTTTTTGAGTTTTTCTTCCAAAATATAGCGTTACTGGGTGAGCGGTACTCAATTCCATAGTTTTTAATTCTAAATTCACCCGGAGATCCATATACCGATCTCCTCAATTCACCTGCTTTTGTTTCTACTCCCACGCACATTGGAAGAACTTCCTTATCCAAATTCTGAACAAAAGTTCTTAGTTGTTTGAAAGACAACATCATTATGTATGTTCCGCCTATATGAATATGACCTCCAGCAGTAAAGAGCTTGTCATTAAACTGATTGAAAGATGGTTTACTATAAGCAGACAAACTAACACCGGTTTCCTGGCCAGTAATCATCTCGTCCCCACTAGGTACCCATACTCCAACATCTTTTCCGCGATTCAAACCATAATTTATATCCTTATCTTCTTCTAGTGATTCAAGAACCCTGGCACGCTTATGGTTGTATTCTACAGCTTCACTCTCTAGTATTTTAAAATCAAGTCCTTTGTATCTCTCCTTAAACTTGTCATGAAGGTCATTCAGTTCCACAACCAACTCATCAGCATTATTTGAAGGTTTTGGCCTAAACTCCAACAAACCGTAGTCTGCACCCACCTCTGCCTCTGATATACCGAAGTAGTCTGACGTAAATTGTGATGAAAATAAAACAATTTCATCTTTGTTATCTTTCTTACATAGAATAAACTCTGGATCAGCACCCAGCGTAATTGGTGGGTCATTTATATGTTCCTTCATCTTTAGAATATTGCTTTCCATTAGGAACTTTATGAATTTGCTTTTATTGTCTCTCAAATGAGGCAACCACCTGGCAACTTCTCTAAGATTACCTTCTTTGTAGGAAGCTTTTATTTCATCGACCGGAGGTATAGGCATATTACTCATAGTATTTTCTCCTACCCAAGAGTTGCATCATGAAGCATCTCCCTTATGATTGTATGAGGTTCAACATGAATAGCGTTCTTTACTTGTCGGACGTATTCACCATAGGAATCTCCTATTACGAAGGTCAAATTAGAACCTGGAAAAGCATTTAGAGCAGACAATAAACTATTCCAATTATCAGGGAGGCCATCTGTTACAACAAGTAAGTATGAGTCATTATCTGCCTTCTTAACCATGGAACACACCTCTCCCATTGGCGTTCCTCCACCAGACATGGGTGTAAACCATGGTATATCTAGTGGATCGTCTATATCATTTACTACGCTATCGGTTACACCTACGTCCAATATAGATATAGATACACCTAACATCCTTAGTGATTCTGCTATAATAATGGTGGTATCCATAATCAGATGATTTATATTTTCTGTGGACCCGCTCCTATCAATAGCCAAATAAACTTTTCTAGAAATTCCAATTTTCTGAAACAATCTCCACACGGGCAGATTCATCATCTCCCCTTGGAACATACCTTGTAAGTTTTTCCAGTTAATTTCACCATAGTAATTATTTATCCAATTATACTTGTTCTTTTTCCACAAGTTGGATAGCTCCTGTATGGCGCAATGGTATTTTGAGACTGCCGTAATGTAATAACTTGATCTTTTTGGAATTATTCCAATATCTGATTTGGGTCCGCCAAGTCTTCCCCACTTACCATTAATGATAGCATGCTCCTTTAATCCTAATAAATTCATCAAATCGGCCATTGTGAATCCTAGATCCTTGGACTTATATATAACATCCTCGGTGATGATATCAGCCAAAGCAACAAGATCTACAACATCTCTAATGTTCGTACCATCATCAAACAGGTTTTTTGGAGTAACATGCCTATTCATATAGGCGGCGTTAATAGCATCCAATACATCTATACCTGTCGGCTCACATTCAAACATTTTGTGTAACTCGCCCAACTTACTCCATAAAAATCCAGAATATCGGCCGTAAAGACTTTCATGGTACCAATCATATAACATGTTCAATATATGTCTGAAAACCTCTTCACCTGTCCGTACTTTTACAGCCGATGTAAATACTTCGTAATCCTCACGGCCAGCTAACACATGACAGATCTCATGGGCCAATATAGGATCGTTTTCTGCGATAATAACTGGGTTTGGACTAAACACCATTGAACCACCCTCGCCTGCTATAACAGGACAGCCAGCAAGTGCATGAAGTCTCTTGTCAAAATCGTACATGGGCTTTCTCCTCTTATTCCCAGAGTAACGCAGCTATCTTCTCAGGGCCTTGAGATGCAACAACAATGTTTGCCATCATGGAAGAAAGGATTACACGCTTTAAAACGTTTGTGCAAATATCATACTCTTTGCATGCTTGGCTTATCCTTTCGTCTGTAATATTTTTGTTTTCCTTATACCCTGTCTTGAAGATAGATGGCAACGCCCTGGCTGCAGCGGCCACGTTCCTTGGTGATACTGGGAATGTTGGCTCATGTGTCTTTTCTACTATTTCGGCAATAAAATCCAAAATCTTATCTGGTGCATTCTTACAAGCTTCTTTTCCTATCGAGCTAAGAGTTTTTCTATCTGGCATACCCGTGCGAATTACATATAATCTATTCGCGAATGATATTGGTAGATGTATATTACCAGCATGATCTGGTAGATTACCACAAAAAATAAACCTTGTGTTCTTACTAAGATTGTAAACCTTATCACCAACTACAGTGGAATATGGCTCCTCAATCAAAGAGTTGAACGATAATAAGACTGGTTCTGTTGTATGAGTACACTCGTCAACTATGAAGATGGCCCCGTTACCACAACCTAATTTTAGGATTGCTTGTTCCTCAATTACTACAGAGCCATTTTTAATGGTTTCACCACCTATAAGGCTATTCTTGGTCATTTCTGGATATAACTGAAGATATATAATAGGAATATTCATATCTTTTTTAAATTCCTCAGCTACTTTCCATGCTGCTAAGGTCTTGCCGTTTCCTGTTGGCCCATAAAACATAACAGGCTCACTTCTCCTTAGTGCTAGTAATGCTTCATTTGTTTCAGTCTTCATACCAATAAGTTTCATATTGTACATTCTCCTCTTTAATAGCCTGTATCTTTAGTGTCCTTCACAACGACTATATCTGACAACCTATAAACATCTATCTACAACGACCCACAAGCTGGACATTTTACTTGTTGTCTAACCGTGTTCTCACCTGTCTTGCAGTCATAGTAATAGTTTAGTTCAGTTGTATTAGGACCTACTACTACTGGAGCATTAATATCCGATCCGCAAAATGGGCACATACCACCATCTTTAAGATATTCGCTAACATCTTTAGGACTCATAAACACACCCCCAATGTCGTACTTATTATGTCCAATGCATTTATCTTATCGGCCGGATGAAGTGATTTTATGAACATTTCTAATCTTTGTGCCCGGGATCGTGTCATTTCTCCACTTAAGGACACTAAAGCAACAGGCCTTCGGCCCTTTGTATATTTTGCGGCCCTACCTTCATTGTGCGCTTTTACTCTTTCTTCTAAATTATTAGTAATACCTGTATAAAGGGAATTATCGGAACAACGAACTATATAACACCTCCAGTTGGACATAGGCATTATCTTTTCCTCCCTCTTGTCATAATTACATCTAGATCTATAGGCTTTACATACGCCCTATCTGATTCTATCAACTAAACCCCATTTCAAAGCGTCTTCAGCATTAAACCAACATGTTTCTTCTAGTTTTTCTTTCCACTCATTTATACTTAAATTCGAGTTATTAGCTAGATGTTCCAGGTAGTGTGTTCTTAGAATACTCATCATTTTCTTCTGACTTTCTAAATCCTCAAGTGATTCCTGAGATAAATACTTAAACATTTTGGCACTATGGACCATGAACATACAACTCTTGGTAGCCAATCTAGTTGAACATGAAGCAAAAATAGGTACGGTTGCGCTAGCAATAATGCCTGTAGCTATACCTATAACTTCTACGCCATCCTTCCTCATGGAGTTTACTAAATCCGCCACCGCTAACCCGTCCATGGCTGATCCGCCACCACTATTCAATAGCATAACTATCTTTTTACAGTTATATTCATTCTTAAGTATTTCATAGTCGCTCAATAAGTAGATTCCTTCGGCCATAGTAATGGTTCCATATACCTGCATGTAAGCTACGTTGTTGGACATCTTCGTCATACCGGAGAACTCAGCGTTGGGATTGTCCACTTCCATTGATTGCATAACAATGTCTTTATTTTCTTCTACGGTAATTGGTGTGCTGTCCGCGCTTGTTATTTTAAGCTCAATAGTTTGCGGTGTATTAGTTGTCAGACTTGAATTTGGTTTACTTTTCGTCATTAATAATATATTAACTGCATTAAGTATAACCATAAAACCTATTACTAACCCTATTGTTAATGATATCACCCACGTAATGCCTTTCATAACCACACCCCCTATTTCTTTGTAAGGCAGTCTATCCGTTCCCTTTCTGTAACAGTTATGGTTTTAGTAAGTTCAATTCCCAGAAACTTCCTTACACTATAATCAGGTAGTCTTACATAATACATTTTACGCCCACCTACGGTTTTAGCACCCAACACCATACCGGTATCACCAGTAATCTTGACCTCAACTAGAAACCCCGGATCCAATCTCATTATACTACCTCTACAGCTACTTTGGTTCCAAGATTGTAAAGACCATTACCACAGGCTCTAAGCTCCATCGTTTCTCGCAGTTTTCTGGTAAGCTTGGCTCTTTGCCCAGGCAACACATTAATCTTAATAGTGCTTACTTCTCTAGCTGGGCGACCGGCATAAATCTTTTGCCATTTCTTACCTATTGGGGCAACCTGACCTATTAGTTCACCCTGAAGATCCTTCAGGCCTTCATAAACACCTCTTGCGGCAGCCTTCATCACTGCTCTATTAAATCTAGCTAGTGCTTTGCTTGCACCCATTACCTTTAGCTGGCCATTAGCATATTTGGCCATCTTTTCGGCTTTCTTTATTTTTACTACCTTCCCATTGATTGCTGTCATGTTACTTTCCTCCTATTTTATATTATATTATTTAGACACAACCGGCAGCCTTGGCGGCACCGAAGGATATCTACAGAGAAACCTATCTCCTGATCCCAAGGGTTTTTATTTGACTAATTACCCTTAAAACCTAATCTAACTAACCCTAAACCATTAACCCTACACTTGCTGGTTGTCCAGCCCAGAGTAACTGTAGATTTTCTCAATCTTTAACACCGGTTATGCCTTATGTTCTATTCTTTTGTGAGTTCTGTTATGATGTTTGTTTCATCCAGTAATGCATCCATTTCATCTAATATGTTTTCCATGATATCTACAACCTTATCACGAACTGCTGGCTCATATTGCATAACTACCTTTACGGCCTTGTCTTGGTTGTAGTTCTTTTCTTTTCGATGTAAGCAGTTAATCGTTATAAGGTTAGATGGCACAGTTGACGTCCTCTTAGCTATCAATTCATCCAAGGACATCTCATTGCCTTTAAATATGATTTTTGTTTCGATGTTGGTTTTATGAATAAGATGTTTAAGCTTATCTCTTTCCAATACCAAGTCATTGGTAGATTGAATGAGTTTTTCTATACCCCTTTGGTCATAAAGAGGCTCCTCATCACTATAATGAGATGACCACTTCTGTATCCTCATTTGATTCTTTTCAATCTTTCTGTCCAAATGTTTAATCTTCTTTAATGCTTGCAATATTGTCATTTATTCACCTCCAGCAGTATATGCTATTTCTTCCGCGTTTTCTAGATACCCTCCGGAGTCCGCTTCTGAAAAATGTAGTATCCATAATTCCCATGGTGCTTTTCCTTATCTATTTCCTATAAAATTAAAATTATCCGGTCTACTATCCATTACTTTCATTACTTCGTCAAACGACCACGGCATGAATCCATGACTATCCACTCCTACATCCAACAGCTTACCGGCTGACTCAGCATATTGATTTAACCCTCCATGTGAGTGACCGAACAGGTGAGGAACATTGTAGTGTGACCTTGGCCACACCCTATGGCAATGATGTGCAAGGAATAAAAACTGGTCATTAACATTAATTAACTCAGATATATATATCTTTTCAAACATATCCTTGCATTTAACAGCTGACTTGTCGTGTGATCCTTTAAATAAATACTTTTTACCATGCAACGTTTCCAGGATTTTCCTGGTTCCCGCTATATTAGTAAAAGCGAAATCGCCAAGATGATAAACTGTATCATCCTTATCGATGGAAAGATTCCACAGCTCTATCATACTATCATTCATATCTGTAATAAACCTAAACGGTCTATTACAATACTGTATTATTTTAGTATGTCCGAAGTGGTGATCTGCTGTAAACCAAATCATATCAATACTCTCCTAAGTTACTAACAAGTATCCTGCTATCATTGCAAACACCATACCTATATAGTTACGAACAGTTATGTCAGTATCTCCCAATACTTGAGATGCTATAATTCCAAAGAAAGCCAATGCCACGTGCCCCAAAAACCAGGGCTGAAAAAAACTTGGTGCTAATTGTAACGCTTTCCAAAAGGCAACTTCAGCAAAGGCTATGATTATTATGGCTAATGCCGCTACTTCTATAGAGAATTGATTAACCCTGTATATAGCATGCTTAGTAGTAATCAATGCGCACGCGAAGAATATTAATAATATCCACCACAATTTCTACACCCCCTTAGACCTGTTTTTTTTATGAAGGCTCTAATAATACCATTGACATTATCTTCGTCCTGAGCAACCAGGCTTGAAATCCACTCGCCATTCTTTACTATCCTTATGGAGTACTTGCCTGTTTCTTCATTCTTTATTATTTCTATCATCTTTTTCTTCCTCATATATCTCGTAGAAGACAAAGCTAGATATATTAAACATAAATCCTGAATCTATGTCCCTTAGTACTGTGATATTTCTATCAGTTTTCACTATTTCTACCCTCTTCCCCTTGCCTTCACCTTTCTTCCGGACAAAAGTGCTCATGACATCTTACCTCTTATTTCGTTATCACTATCCCTCCGCCAGACTAGGTCTCCTTTATCTCTTATTGGATATGTCCTATCTCGAAAGGATGAGAACATGTCCACAATTTCTTCACGATCTTCATCAGTTAGTTCAATAATAACACTTTCTTCAAGACCTCTCGAAGTGAGTTTTAACATTTTCTACCTCCAAGTACTCATAAATAAGTCTTGCTACAGCTAGATCTTCCAATGCAACACCGGTACTCAAAAATAATTTTACCTTTTCTTGTCCAGTTTGCACTTTTCCTACCATCAGATCACCAATTGACTTTAAGTCACATTTTTCTATTATTTTACCATTAACCATTACCTTGTCTCTGACTATTCCTTTATCAAGAGCACCAATCATCGTGCCTGTATGCATAACCTGATCATAACTATCACAATAGTGGTCTGTAATTGCAAGAACTTCTGGCCCTATTTCAGATTTTGCGGCTGAATCACCCCCTACACTGGCTATAACCATTGGCTTATCAGGTATATCGCTTGCAAAAATGTGTGGTTTTTTAGTTGGAGTTAGCGTTACCACAATGTCACATGTTTCAAATATCCTCTTTTTATGACTTAGAATAACGTTATTGTAGCCCTTATTGGATAGCAAAGATTGTAGAGACGCCATAGCATTATGTGATAAATCGTTTATTAGAACCTTGTCTACATCTATCACAGCACTAATAGCAGAAATGTGGTATCTTGCTTGAAGTCCACATCCTATTATACCGAGGCGTTTGTTGTGATTTTGATCAGTAAGCTTACGTATAGCTACTGTTGTAGCGGCAGCAGTTCTCCATGCTGTTAACGTACTAGCATCACATACCATCAATGTTTCCTGTGTATCTGCCGAGTTAAGTATGTACATACCAATCACCAATGGCAATTTATACTTCTTAGGATTATTAGGACAAGCGCATACTATCTTACATCCACAGTACTTAGTGTGTTTTGACATATAGCTAGGCATTACCCGATAATCGTTATTATGTTCCTCTAATTCCATTATTATTTTGGGAGGTGATAACGTGTTACCTCTTGCTTCTTCTACAAAAGTCTCGGCAACAGCGCTAATTACATTTGGCCAACCTATTGAATTCAATGTCCGTTCTACTACATGCTCAGGTATCACTGATAATGCCTTTTTCATATTTTCCCCCTAATTCTATCTTTTCTTCTGTTACTTATCCGCCTTTATACATCGACAACAGTGATTCTTCAAAAACTAGCATAGCTTCATCATCTGTTTCTAACTCAATGCCATCTGGTTCTTCAGGTTCAAATACATGTATAATTTCTAGTGAGTCTGCTCTCTGAACTATTTCCTCAGAAACATCAGGCCCTACTTCCAATTCAAATATTCCATTTTCTGTTTCGGCATACAATATACCTGTCTCTACGTCAATTCTGTATACTATTGTGCTATTCATACTACCCTCCTAAATGTAGCCAGCGAGATCGTTTTCTGTCAATACCTTTTTACAGTTATTTACACAAGAGAATGGACAAAGAAATATGTGTAGTTTTTCTTTCAGCGTTATCCTACGTTTGAATACCCAGCTTTCGTCATTTTCAAAATACATTGCTAGCACTCTATTTTTTGGAAATATTTTCGATCTTTCTTTATACCAATTGCTTTCTATGTACTTAGTAAATGCTAATAATACATAACCCTGTCCCCATGGTAGGCAGCAAAATATACCGTAGCACAGTATTCTGATCCTGTTGAACAACCAGCATACATAATAATATAAATAATTTCTAATCACTATCACACTCTTTTTTAAGTTCATTGTTTTCCTCTCTGACTACTGCTTTCATTCTGTGATACATAAGTTCGCTCACCGTAAATCCTATGGATACTTTCAGAAGTAAGAATATCAATGCCATAGCAAAAGCTTCTTTACCTAGAAAGAAGCCCATCAGAAATAACACTACGTCGCTTCCTCTGGAAACTATCTGAAGTCGTCTTTGGTAATATTTCGACGGTTTGAGTTTTAACATTGTTCCGGCCCACCAACCACCATAGGAGGATATTTAGTTACACCCCCAACAAGCATACCATCTTCTATACTAACTCTCAACAGATTACCTCCGCCAACGTGTTCAGAATATGGTGCTACAAATTGCTTCCACATATCCCATGCGCCATGGTTTCTGTCCAACATAACTTTAGGTTCTGGCTTCATCTCTAAAGACATTCCTTTAATATATCTTTTACCTAAAGTTTTTACTAATACCCTGAACATATCTATAGCGTCTTTAGGTTTACGGAATGTCAAATGCAATCTCCAGTTACCTTCAACCAAAACACTAAACAATATTGATTTTTTATTCACTACTTACCTCCCTAAGTGTGATTCATTCAATTCTATATATGGTTGTCTCTTTTTGCATTGTATGTACCATAGGTGTTTTATGTGCTCAGCTGCTCTATTTCTTCCAGTACGGCGTTGTATTGAGAGCATGTGATTACATATAGTACACTTTAGTACCTTCATTTTCATTTATTATCCCCATTATACTGTAACGTCAGTGTTCCCTAACTACTTCTTTCCAGATTCAGCAATTTTACCAACTTTCGCTGTTTCTTTGGCCAATCTAGACAAGTTTTCACTTATCATAAATTTTAATATTTCCATTTTAGCCTCGAAAGTAGGTGCTTTTGACATCCTCCGTTCAATTTCTTTTTGTTGTCCCTTCATATCCGGGTGTTGTACCAGAAATTTTTTCAAATCATTTTCTGCTTTTCGTAGTTCTACATTTTCCATATCAATTTTTCTCCTTGATTCTACTGTAAAACCCGTTATAAAACTTTATCTTCATTTTGTCATTACTAATGATATTGGTTATTTCTATCAACTGTGCACTACACACCTCGCAACTAAGAGATGTAAATGCAGAATCAGAGATTAATACTGCAGCGCCGCATCTTTGACATTTTGATGTATAAAACACCATCTCAGACATAGGAATGCTAGACACTTTTATCTTAAGCAAGGCTGTCACCTCCTATTAATACGTTCCTTGATAATATTCACAGAAAGCTGATGTACCTCTTCCTTTATCTTACCTTCTGGCAAGTTCATGAGGTTGGACCGCATAGTCTTTATTGTGCAATATACGGCAAGATTGAGTATTAGGTTAAACAGTAGCATAAATATTGCCACCTCTGCAAGTTCAAACCCCTTAGAAAATCCTATAATAAATATCATTATTGACAGTGACCAACAAAATCTTGGCCAAAAATAAATACATTCCTTGTGATGTTTTAACCACCACAATGATAGTTTTGTTAATAAGCTTTCTTTCATGTCTAAATATACCTCCCTCTGTAGTAATATAACTCATCATAAAAATAATTCAGCTCCCTTGCTGCGGATTTTGGTGAGTCTGAACCATGCACTACGTTCTCATGTAAAGGCCTGGCAAGTCTCCCAAATTTAGCACGTATTGACATAGGGCTCTTTTCCCGGGCATCATCTATCGATGTAGGGCCTATTAATTCCCTCCAATCTTCGATTGCATTTGGTTTTTTCAACACCATGAATATGGATGGGCAAGAAGACATAAAATCTGTTAGTCTATTATAAAAATGCTTATCTTTGTGCTCTATGTAAAAATCACACGCTTGCGCTTTAGTCAAGTAACACATTTTCATATCCACTAGATCAAATCCTGCTGCTGATGCTGCTGTTATTACACCGCCCGTATGACAGTTATAAACAGCATCTGGTTTAATTATTCCTAATGTAAGTTCTGTAATCATTACTTTATCTCCACTTTTTAAATGGTTTATGATTGCCCAGGACAGATTCAATACAGATTATTCCATTTCCAGCGGTAAACTTACGTGTTTGTCCCTCGCTTGTGTTAAAAGCCCTAACCCTGGGGATGTAATCATTTTTACCATAAAATGCCCTTAATCCAACTGCTTTACTATTGTATAGAACAAACACTATACGTTTTTCGTGTAATATAACATATTCATATTCATTGATGTTAATAAATGACAAGTTACCCGATGTTTTTCCATATAAAGTAAATGGTATATCTCCCCATGAAAAACCAGCGGGAGTCCACAGTTCAGCTACAGACACAACTGGAAAAAGAAATACCACTAACAAAACTGCAATGAATATACCTTTAATGTATTTCATTATATTGCCTCATCATGCACCTACGTGATCTTATTTAATCCGGTTAATGGAATTCAACTGATGTTCAAATCTTTCCCCTGTAATATTGTAGCAAAAGTTGCAATTGTTGATGCTGCACTATCCCCTATGCTTCTTCTGTTTCTGCTGACCTACCCTGGTCTTGCCTTGCTCCGCATCACCATCAGATATTCCTAATTGCTTCTTCATTTCGGTATACAAGGTTTTATTGCGTTTTAGTTCAGTAATTAGTAGCTTTCTACTACTATACTTTGCGTTTTTGTATACCCTAAATTTCCCGTCGGAAATTACTAATCCGGATCCGATTGCCATATTAACAACGTCAGACGGCATCATCTTTTCTCTGTCTGCTAACGGGCAATATCTATCCCCCGACCACCAATAATTTGGATTTATATAGACTTTACAATAAATATTACTATTAGATTCATCTTTATACGTTCGATTACAATTACTACATTTCTCATGTGCGGGCAATTTCTCTTTTTCATATACTGAATTCATTGTAACACCTCTCCATTGGTAGTTCAGATAGCGATTTATAGTGCGGACAATTATAACAATAGCCAATATGCTCCTTACAATGCTTGCTCATAACCAACAAACACTCGTCCATCCGCCTGTTTTTTTTTCGTTGGTTTACTCCCTTTTTCAAACCAGCTAGCTTTCTTATTACGTCCCTTTTACTCATAATATCACCTACTTTTTTAAGATAGTAGCCTCAGGAAATATGTTCCGTATCATTGATTTAACCAGATACCAATCACCGCCAGCTAATCCACATGACATTTTATACGGAAAATACACTGGCAACTCACCGTTAAATATGGCACTATGTGCTTCTTTCCACTCTAGTAACCTGTTCATAGCTTGTCTGAGTGCAACATAGTCAGTATACCTACCTGTTCTACCATAGTATTCTTGACCAAACAAGTTAGCTATGTATAAATTTTCACCTGCTTGCACAATCTGTGTTTGTCCCAACATTGGATTTTTGTTTTTATATTTCCTATTCTTACTACACATTCCAATGTATGTGTTTTCTACATTTGGCCATTTTAATGCTATTTTCCCTGCAAGGCCGGCTGCCATTTTACCTTGGCAGTTTACCTGATGGCAAATTATACCATTCTCGATGTCCATTATATTACCACTCACATAATTATCAGCAGCTTTAGATATGTTCTTTTCACCAAGGTAATTTCCGCCAAGATTGTCCAAACCTTCGGCTAATATTACCCTGTGACAGAATGCACCTGAAGGACAAAAGCAAACGAGTGTAACAGTTCCTTTACCTTTAGCCACCATATCAAAAGTGGTCTTATAATACTTCTTTTGTTCTTCCCACCTACTGTTCATTAGATTCTGATAAAGATCTGTGTAATACTCTTCGGACATGGTTCCAGCCTTATATTTATTAACCATCTCCCATGTTGGAGCAAATGTTTTCCCGATGTCATCTCCACCTTTCACAGTGATATCTAAACGATCATCACCTTTGTATCTATACTGCGCTGTGTAAATATCCATTACTTATCTCCATTGTCTGTAATTAGGATACCTAAATTATGATCTATTTCATGAGCTAAAGTGCAAGCAAATACACCGTGAAACTTGCCGCGGTTCTCTTTACCTGATATATCATAGTAAGATATTTCTATTTCTTTATGTCTTTTAACTTCTATCTTTTCAGGTAATCTTATGGACCCACAATTAGACTTGGTTATTACTGTTTCGGGTGATTGATATAGTACTTTCGGATTAAGCATGAAAAACATCTCACCAACGTGGCCGCAACACACCTTAGCGGCACTCTCGGTTAGTTTTACACCTACTATATTTAGTGGTACCCCAATGTTGGCACCTGAAATTCCTTGTGGTGTGCTGTAATCGCTGAATTTTTTCTTTGTTACTGTGCCCATATATTTCGCTACAGATAGTATAAGTGATTTATAGCCAATAGATGCTTTGAACAACCTCATATTTATGTCAAAGCTTTTCTTGTGTAGTATTTCCCGGTTACATTCGCTTTCATTCGAAAGAGCATCTTGTACAAGATAGTTGCATATGCTTTTCTTCGAGCTCATACACCCCCCTGTTTATTATAATTCCGGTCGGACTTTGTCTATTATTATTTTGTTTTTATACTCTCTTATTACTAAGCCCCTGGTGAGCGCATACATAGTCAATGACATAATATCATCTCTGGGCTCTAGTTTAACTTCAAGTGGAAAATTGGTATTATCTAGCACCTCCTTCGTTATCATGGATAGCCTCCAATTTTTTTCTAATTTCTTTCACACTGGTTGAATGTAGAGAGAATAACGTAAGATAGAAAAATATCCACAAGCACGCTGGAAGTGTATGGCCGGTGAATATTAATATAAGTATCAATATACCATAGGCAACAGATGCTACTTCCTTATCCTTATCGAGTTTTTTCAACTCGGCAACTGGGTCCCTAGATTTAAAGAATTTTTCTACCAAATTTTTAACAACAGTATGATACTTTATAATGAATATCACCCCAAACGATCCTACTACTATACTGAATGCCAAGAATACATTGATAAATCCCATCTGATATTTCCAGGGCATTACAGATAGCAACATTACAGCAAATATAACCACCGATGATGCCACCCTCTTATGGTTTTCATTCATTATATAGACCTCCCTATCGTTAAGCAAGGAATTCTGAATTTACAAGCTTTTTGATCGCAACTTCCATCAGATTTACCAAAGCAATCGGGGTTACCCTCTTCATTCTGAAATTGTCTTATTCTTGCTATCATAATATCTTTAAAACATTCAGGACAGATCATTACTAGTACATCTGACTCAAGCACTTGCTTGGCCGATAACATGCTCCTAGACCGTTTACACGTAGTACAATCGGAGTTAATTCTATTTCCTGTCCATTTTATTTCTTGCATTATCTCACCTCAATTGTAATACTCAGCTTGATACACCAGAAGATGACTTCTAACAGTATTGTTTGGTATTACAAGCAATTTATTTATAATGCCAGCCTGGCCTGGTAATAGTGGTTTCCCTAAAGGAAGTAACACAGCGTCTATAATTTCACTCTCTGTGTCATAAAATACAATTACCACTGCTATACCTTTGACAGGTCTATAACCGTTATTAGTGAGCTTCAATTTTAACATTCCAAAGTGCCCATGAGATTCTACACTTAATACCCTAATTCCTATATCATTTGTTGCGGGTGGAATCTCCACCTCAGCGTACACTACAGAACAACACAATAAGAACAAGGCTGTGAGCAATAGTATAATATTTTTCATGAGTGTCTCCTTTGTTCGCCAATTCCTAATGTAGCCTCTGGATCATGTTGGCCAACAAAATTTTCCTCATACTTTTCATAATCCTCTTTACTTCTGGCTATCATATAAAAGGTAGTTCCCAAGTCGATGTCTTGTACGTGTTTATCGGATACAAATATACCTAATTCTTTTTGATTCCCTTTAAGGTGTTCATATACCTCGTGATCTGATCCGTATTCAATGGCCGGCCCGTCTGTATCCAGAAATCTTGTTATAAACATCATTTCTTCATTAATAACCTTCTTACTAAGGTTTCCAACTGTTGGTGCAACTTCACGTGTATCACACTGGCAATTTTTCATGGTTCTATCCCCTTTCTTCACTATAAATTTTACCACGCTTCTTCAGGTATTTCATCCAAATTTTTGTTTGCCATTACCTCTTCTAATTTACTTTCATCCTTTAATTCTCCGAGCAACCTTTTCAGCTTCTTACTTTTCGATTCATATTCCCTTATAAGTCTTTCTTCTTCAATAAGGCTTTTGGTTTTCTCCATTTTTCTTTCTATCCTACTTAATGCCATCCTGAGTTTTTTTACTCCCATTATTTTCCTCCTCGTATCTGTTTGAGTGGAATACAACTTCATACATTATACCAGTATCTATTATGTGCATTGATAATTCACCATGATCGTGTCCTATCGTACTATTATATAATCTCTCAAGTGCAGCATCCATATCATCGAAATCATTAAACAATACGTATAAGGCCGATTGTGGATCAAATATAATAAACGCCTGAAACTTTTCCATCTGTATAATGGAAAGTCCTAATGCATGGCCTTTCTCATTGTCTGCATCCTTTACTGCAAGTATAGATGTATCTTTCAAGCTAATACCTTTATTGATATGTATATCCATTATCCATAACAATGCCCAGTCTTCACAGTCGAACTGTCCATCAGACATGTATTTCGCCTCACCAGTCAGCGATTCTGCCATGGCATATATTGGAGATTCAGCCCAATCATCGTCACGAAACGGGCCCGCAACCTCACCTATACATTCAAGCACTATTATCATTGACACCAACACAGCTATTAATGCAAAACATAAGAATTCTATCTTTTTCATGATACCCCCTTTTCTGGCACTAACCTTCTTTTCCTATTCTTTTATTGCCGCAAGATTTTTACAAAATTCTAAGATGAGTTTATACTTTTCTTCCCCTCTAGGAAAAATATTATTCTGCTTCATGATATTTCTTCCTTTTACACGCCATTCTTCAAAAGAATGATCTTCACATCCTATAACAAGTCGGTCGTTGAAAGATGTAATATTATATTCGCATACACCAATTAGATTAATCACTCTATCATAGACTTCAGCTGTGCCATAAACTCTAGCTTTGCCACAGACTCTAGCTTCACCATAAACTCTAGCTTCACCATAAACTTCGGCTTTACCATAAACTATAGCTTCGCCACAGACTCTAGCTTCGTCATAAATCCAAGCCACGTCAAAAACTTTGGCTTTGCCACTAATCCAGGCTTCGCCAGAAACTCTAGCTTTGCCACAGACTCTAGCTTCGTCATAAACTCTAGCTTCACCATAAACTATAGCTTTATCATAAACTATAGCTTTATCATAAACTTTGGCTTTGTCACAAATCCAGGCTTTGTCAT
>Ga0164310_10000181_pt1 | contig 32320 bp, 27 predicted proteins | sample GuaBasSedimGuay1_FD_121795 | JGI IMG/M metagenome (GOLD analysis project Ga0164310, IMG submission 121795) | Subseafloor sediment microbial communities from Guaymas Basin, Gulf of California, Mexico - Guay1, Core 4569-9, 0-3 cm | ecosystem: Environmental > Aquatic > Marine > Hydrothermal vents... | reverse complement strand
TGGCTAAACTGCGAAAGTGACCTTTCCCCAATTACCATCCACAGCATCAGAGACTTCTGCGCAAAGAGCGATTTTTATCGCCTAGTAATGGAGCCCCAAGTTCACCAACCTCCTCTGTACGTCCTTCCGCTGATGAAAATTCCGACTCCGATTTCATTCGCTGAGCAGGTATGGACCATTATGGTTCAAATTCTTTACCATTCCAAATCTCTTTTCGACCAGTTCCATAGTCCTCTACAATTGTCGATGAGGATTTTCCTACTCAAGTTTTTTTCCTTAAACATCTTTATTAAATCATACAGTTTGTGGAAAGAAAAAAATCTCCTCCGAAAAATGAGCTAAATTAGAAACCTCTTGATTTTTTGTCCAATTTGTTGTATAATTTTATTTAACATTTAACTTTTTATCGGAGGTCTAAAAAATTGAAACGAGACATCAATGACCAACCAGAACCTCTGGACAAAGTTGAGCCGGTGAAACGATTAGCATTTCAAAATTTGCCCTATAGTTAGGCTTTAAATGCTATGGCCTATCGGGGTGAAATTGGTAAACGAGCTGTTGTCAAAGCGGGAGAGTAATGGAAAAGGTGTAGAATACAGGTTAAAATTAACAGAAGGAGGGTACAATGCACATCCAGGTATTTGAGACAAAAGTGGAAACCGGGAAAGCTGCCGCCCGCAAGGCAGCAGAGCTGTTAAAAGGGGCTATCGCCGAGAAGGGTAGAGCTGCTTTTATTGCCGCCACAGGTGCCTCACAATTTGAATTTCTGGAAGCTTTAACCGGGGATCCTACTATCGATTGGTCGAAGACAACCATGTTTCATCTCGACGAATATGTGGGACTTCCGGAATCTCATCCCGCCAGCTTCCGTCGCTATTTGAAAGAGAGATTAATCGACAAAGTTCATCCTGGCGAGGTGTACTTGATTCAGGGAGATGCTGAGAACCCTGAGGCCGAGTGCGAGAGATTGAACCAGATCATATCTCGCTACGATATCGATGTGGCTTTTGTAGGCATCGGAGAGAATGGTCATCTGGCATTCAATGATCCCCCGGCAGATTTTGAAACAGAAAAGCCATACATTATTGTGGAGTTAGACGAAAAATGCCGTCGGCAGCAACTTGGTGAAGGTTGGTTCGCCACTCTGGAAGACGTTCCACACCGCGCTATTTCAATGTCGATAAAACAAATAATGAAATCGCAAGCTATCATTTGCACCGTTCCTGATAGCAGAAAGGCACAGGCAGTAAAGGATTGTCTGGAAGGAGAAATCTCCCCCTGGCATCCTGCTTCCATATTGAGGAAACATCCTAATACCTTTGTTTATCTGGACAAGTATTCATCTGCATTATTGGAGGATAAAAATGGCTAACGGATTTGTTGATCTTCAAGTGAATGGTTACCTTGGGGTTGATTTTTCAGCACCAGACCTTACAGTTGAGAAGGTACATTTTGTTACTAAAGAGCTGGTTAAACGTGGAACAGTAGCGTATTGTCCCACAGTCATTTCATCCACAATGGAAATTTATCAAGAGAATCTCCCGATAATAGCAACGGCGATGGAAGATGCTGAGTTGGGCCCTCATATTCTGGGAATTCATTTGGAAGGACCCTTCATTTCTTCGGCCGACGGCGCCCGGGGGGCACACGTTAAAGATTGGATTCGTCCTCCTGATATTAAACTGTACGACAAATTTCAAGATCTTGCCGCCGGCAAAATTATAATTGTGACTTTAGCTCCAGAACTGCAAGGAGCAGAGGAACTTATTAAACACATCACTAGAGACGGAACAGTAACAGTATCTTTAGGCCATCATCTGGCAAACAAAGTACAAATTGAAAAAGCTTGTCGTGCAGGGGCTCGCGCTTGTACCCATTTAGGAAATGGAATCCCCAATTTAATAGCCAGACATACCAATCCTATTTGGCCTCAACTTGCTGAGGATTCACTTTTTGGAATGTTCATTTGTGATGGCCATCATCTACCTGTGGAGTTCATTAAAGTAGCACTACGAGCAAAGACTACAAAGCGATTTATTGTTGTTAGTGATTCTGCCTCCATTGCTGGATTGTCTCCCGGCACTTATGAAATTTGGGGGCAGAAAATCGTTTTAGAAGAAAACGGACGCCTGGTCAGCATCGACAGCGGTTACCTTGCTGGTTCTAGTTCGAATATGAGTCAGTGCATGAATTTTCTTGCTTCTACCAACTTGCTTAACGAGAATGAACTCTGGGAAGTAGGATTTGTCAATCCCCTTAAATTAATCAATAAAAATGCTGAGGAGGTGCAAGACTTGCCAGGGCCTGAAATTAAATTTGTGGATAATAAATTTGTTGTAGAAAACACAATCACAACATGAAGTTTTTAACTAGTTTTGTTATTACGTTATTTGGGCAGGGAGTTGTTCTGGTTGTTGGATTCCTAAACGCAGTTCTAATTACCCGACAGTTAGGACGAGCTGGCCGGGGGGAATATGCGATGGTAAGCTTTCTGGTTATGGTCCTGGGAGTGCTTTTTGGAGAAGGAATTCACCGCACCAACATTTACTTCACCAGTAAGGATAAAAGCCAACAAAATGTTTCTGCTCTATTCTCTAATGCTATTGTTCTGTTTGGGGTAATAACGGTAGTGTTTGCAGGATTTAGTCTCTTGCCCGATGCAATTTTCCAATTAATACTACCCGGAATCAAGAGACTTTATATTCAGCTTGGCATTCTAATTGCACTTTTTTTCATCTTTGGACGTATGCTACAAGGGATATTTCTAGGATTACAACAATTCTGGCATTACAATTTCGCCTACATAGGGCCAATAGTCCTTTTCTTTTTTTTTGATGTTGCCTACTTCTGTGTAATGAAACATTTGACCACTACGGTGGTACTAATTAACTACTCCCTGGCAATGTTTGTTATTGCAGTTACGGCATTGCTTGTATTAATTAAACCCTGGCATACTCCACTGATGATCAGATTCCGCCCTGATTGGAATGCCCTGAAGCTAAATTTAAACATTGGTGGTCGGGCGACAATTGCCTATCTGTTGCTATTTCTTCTTGCTCGAATAAATCTCTACATTGTCAATTACACCCAACCTCTGGAACAAGTAGGTCTGTTCGCAGTAGCGGCTAATATCGGCAGCTTGATTCAACGCGTTCCCAACGTAACCGGTGTGGTGCTTTTCCCCAGAGTTTCGGAAACAGAGGGGAAAAAACAAATGAAATTGACTTTAAAAGCCAGCGCCCTTGCTTTCTCAATAGGGTTATTCGTTTCCGCATTTTTTCTGATTTGGGGAAAACAGATAATCATCTTTCTGTACAAGCCAGAATTTGCCGAATCTTATAGAGCCCTTGTGTGGCTATTGCCCGGGATTGTTGTTCTGGGAATTGCAATAATTTTTAACACCAGCTTGTGGGGAAGAGGATTCCCTGCGGTTACTTTGTGGGCACCATTTGTGGCAGTGGTAACAAACATCCTTTTTTGTTTTATTCTGATCCCTTCTCACGGAATCGTTGGAGCATCTCAGGCCAGCAGCATTTCATTTTTCCTGTTTAGCCTAATCATCGCAACTTACTACTTTCGAAAACACGCAACATCTTGATGGAAATTCGTACAAATTTAATAGGACATTTTCTTGCTGTTCCCAATTGAATTTGGTCAGGAATAGCTGACGAGCTTGTTCTCCGATTTTCTGGCGGCGCAAAGGATTGTGAGCCAACTTTTCCATTGCCTTACTGATTGCAATGATATCGGAGCAGTCAACAGAAAGTCCCAGTTGATAAGGTTCCAACAAACGGCGATAATTTGGCAAATTGTTGTAAATAATCGGCGTACCCGCAGCCATGAATTCAAATATTTTAGTAGGAATTCCAAACCTGTGATTCAAATAGTCCAGATAAGGAATAATACCAATAGCGCTTTCTTTCACATATCTTAAACTTTCCCGATACGGCACAAAGGGTATGTATTGGTAACGATTTTTTTTGTCAGAGTCTGCGAGTATTTTTAGAATTGTGCGCTTTAAATCCTCGGATTCAAACCAGCCAAGTAGAATAAGTTGAAACTCTTCGGGCAATTTAGCCATTACAAACGCTTGAACTGCAGGTAGAACACCTCTTACTCTGGTTAGGCCGCCAGCTAACAAGATGTAAGGCTTTTTTTGATCAAAGCGAGGAATAGAGTGATAATGCATCTTGCTGGGATAATTCGGTAGTACAATTTTATCCGTATTGGGATAAAGTTGGGCAATTTCATCAGAGACACAAACTACCGCATCAAAGAATGGCGTACAGATTTTTTCGATAATCGAAAATGCCGCAGAAAACAGTCGCCTTAAGAAAAGCGGTATCCAGAACCGATCCCTTATGGCAGCCGAATGATTTTCATGGACATCATAAATACAATACTTGCCTGTAAGAATTTTTAACGCTGCCAACGCAATAGACAGCTCAGGGTCATGGACATGATAAGAAACGACCTGATCTCTGAGACTAAATAATTGCCTAAAGACAAATAATACCCGAAAAAACCTCAGCAACCGGTTATGGGTTTTCTTTAAAGGAATATAGGTCAATCCAGCGGGAATGCGTGGCGGTTGGGAATCAGTTTCAGGGGCAACGTAAATTACGCGATGCCGCTTAAGAAGAGTTAAAATCTCCTTCTCAAAAATACGAACATCCCATGCTCGATGAACCGATGTACAAACGCATATAGTTTTCATTGAATAACTAATGGTTACGTTAATATCAGGCTTAAATATATTGAATTCTAATATTCAAAGCAATAATTTTCTTGATAAGCGTGTTTTATGATGGACAGTTCCAAGAAGCGCGTGAAAATTTTGTACATTTCTCAATATTTCCCGCCCGAGATAGGTGCAACTCAAGCGCGGGCTTTTGAGATAGCCCGTTATTTAGTCAAGCAAGGACACAAGGTCACTGTTATTACAGAGTTCCCAAACCATCCAAGTGGTATTTTGCCTAAGAAATACCGATTTAAATTCTTTCAAAAGGAGCTGATGGAAGGAATAATAGTCTGGAGAAGTTGGGTATTTGCAACCCCTAACAAAACATTCATAACCCGTTTAGCCTTTTACCTAAGTTTTATGCTTTCATCTATTTTGGTAGGACTTTTTACTGGTAGTCGATTCGACATTGTTTATGCAACATCCCCACCGTTTTTCGTCGGCGTTAGTGGCTACATTTTAAGTCGCTTGAAAAATGCTCGGTTTGTTTTTGAGGTCCGGGATATCTGGCCAGAGTCAGCAATTGTTTTAGGTGAATTAAGTAATCCCCGATTAATAAGATGGGCGGAAAAACTGGAGCGATTTTACTATTCCAAGGCAGAGAAAATAATCGTTGTAACTCGCGGTATTTTAAACACACTGCTCAGGCGAGGAGAGCCGCCTGAGAAACTGTTACTAATTGAAAATGGCAGCAATCTGAAAATATATGCCAACCGAGGACAAGCAAAAAAAATAGAATTAAATCTCCAGAACAAATTTGTGGTGGGATATTTTGGAATATTTGGCTTAGCACAGGGGATGGAACAACTTTGCGACTTAGTGAATAACATGAAAAACCTACCTGATGTGCATTTTTTATTTGTTGGAGACGGTCCTAAGAAAAAAATGGTACTGGATATTAAACACAGAAAACAGTTGACTAATTTGACTATTTTAGATGAAATTCCAAGAGAGGAAATAGCAGAATACATTTCTGCCTGTGACGTTACTCTAGTACCACTAAAAAAAAGGAAGTTATTTACCAGCGCTCTACCTTCCAAAATGTTCGACAACATGGCTTGCGAACGCCCTGTTATATTGAGTGTGGATGGTGAAGCTCGAAAATTGTTAGAAAAAGCAGGAGCTGGTATTTTTGTTGAACCTGAAAATACTACGCAAATGATGCAAGCAATTCTAACCCTGAAGTCTAATCCCCATCTATGTCGGGAAATGGGAAAAAATGGGCGTGCATTCGTAGAAAAGAATTATTCACGGGAAAAATTGGCCTCAAAATTAGAAAAAGAATTAATATGTGGTATTACTTAATTGGCTCTGCTTTTATTTTATCTCTCAGTCTGTCGGCGGTATCTGTCTGGGCAGTCATGAAATTGGCAAAACGGTGGAACATTATTGACAAACCCAGTGACCGGAAAATCCACCGACAATCAAAACCGCTATTAGGCGGAGTGGCTATTTATTTTACCTTCATGGTTGTCATCCTTGCTTATCTTATTGGCTTGCATTTGTTCCAACACCAGGAATGGTTTATCCGCTATTGGGGTACATTTATGCATTTGTTACCACAGGTACAAACAGCGTTGCCTAAATTATTCACTATTTTAGTGGGTGCTACTATTGTGTTTGTACTGGGAATTATTGACGACATCCGGGGCGAGAATTTTCCCTACCAGTGGAAATTCCTGGGTCAATTTATTGCAGCATTTACTTTGATTCTGGGAGGGGTACAAACCAACTTCATGCCCGGGAACCTATTAGACTACGTAATTACAGTATGTTGGGTGGTCGGAATCACTAATGCCTTCAATCTTATTGACAATATGGATGGACTGGCAACAGGCGTTGCAGCCATTGCAACTTCGCTGTTAGTAATTCTTACCTACCAACAAGCTCAATTTTTCAATACTTTCATCTTTACAGTTTTCTTGGGTAGCCTATTGGGCTTTTTGCCTTACAACCTTTATCCCTCCAAAATTTTCATGGGAGATGCTGGTAGTATGTTCATCGGATTTGTTCTGGGGGTTCTAACTGTTACCACTTCGTACGTCACCAGTGGCAGCCCTACCTTTGTACCGGTAGTCATGCCGCTGATTATTCTGGGGGTGCCGATTTTCGATACACTGAGCGTGATTATCATCCGTCTGCGGGAAAAGCGCCCTATTTTTGTTGGTGATCAGAATCACTTTTCGCACCGACTGGTTAAACTTGGAATGCGACAAAGCGAGGCAGTGGTGTTCATTTACATCGTCTCTCTGTGCGTTGGATTAGGTGCCTTAATGCTACCCACCGCAGAAATTTGGGAATGCATCCTAATTCTGGCACAGGCTGTGTTGGTTTTCGGACTGATCACATTTCTGATGCACATCTCTAAATCCCGCCGCTTACAGCAGCATATGTTCAAGAAACCAGAAAAAGTGGACGAAAATAGTAGTAGTTAATTTACAAATATGAACGACTGAACTAATAAGGAGAAATGGCAAAATGAAAGCACTTATTACCGGTGGAGCTGGTTTTATTGGATCACATTTGGCTGAAACTTTACTAAATCAAGGTCACGAGGTCAACGTGATTGACAATCTTTCTACAGGCAGCTTGGACAATGTAGCCCATCTGTTAGAACACCCCCGGTTCAAAATAGCTATTGACACCATCCAAAACGAAACTGTGATGGACCGCTTGGTAAGCGAGTGTGAGGTGATTTACCACTTAGCCGCAGCCGTAGGAGTGGAGTTGATAGTTACTCGGCCAGTAGAAACGATCGAAACCAATATCATGGGTACAGAAATGGTATTGAAGTTAGCCAATAGGTACCTGCGCAGAGTACTTATCGTTTCTACTTCCGAAATTTATGGCAAGAGTGAAAAAGTCCCATTCTCTGAAGATGATGACCGCGTTTTAGGCCCTACCACCCGTAGCCGTTGGTGCTATTCTTCCTCAAAGGCCATTGATGAGTATTTAGCGCTGGCTTATTATAAGGAGAAAAACCTGCAAGCAATTGTGGTGCGTTTGTTCAACACAGTGGGACCACGGCAAACCGGACAGTATGGAATGGTTATTCCTCGTATGATAACGCGAGCGTTAAAAAATGAGCCAATTATGGTTTATGGAGATGGAAATCAGGTTCGCTGTTTCACTTATGTAACAGATACGGTAGACGCCATTATCAAACTTTGTGAACATCCCAAAGCGGTGGGACAGATATTCAATGTAGGTAACAATAATCCGATTACCATTAAAGAATTAGCTTCCAAAATCAAGGAAATGACTGGCAGTGACTCAGAAATCGTTTTTGTTCCCTATGAGCAAGTTTATGAAAAGGGATTTGAGGATATGAAGGTCCGCATCCCCGATATTAGTAAGATTTGCAACCTGACTGGCTGGCAGCCGCAGATACCACTGGAAACCACATTACAGCGAGTTGCGGAATATTATCGAAAAAAACTGGGACTGGATTGAGAACAGAGTAATCTCTTCACTCATAAAGCTTACCAATGAAAAACAGGGGAGAATTAAATTTTTATTCGTAGCGCAAGGCCTCGATGGGATTAAGACGGGCAGCTTTAGCAGCGGGATAAATGCCAAAAAAGATGCCCACTAACGAACAAACTACTATAGCCACAAAAATTGTCCAGATAGGTACGGCGGCTGGTAAAGGAGAAAAGATTGCTACTATCTCGGCAATCCCAATTCCAAGTACGATGCCAATGATTCCTCCAATTTCGCAAAAGACAATGGCTTCAATCAAAAATTGCCAGAGGACATCTCTCCTTTTGGCACCGATAGCCTTTCTAATCCCAATCTCCCGAGTCCTTTCAGTAACCGACACTAACATGATGTTCATTATCCCAACACTGGCTACCAAAAGAGAAATAGAAGCAATGGCAATGGCAGCTAAACGCACGACTCTGGTGAGATTGTCAAAAGCCTCGATAAGCGTATTGCTGGACCAAATCTCAAAATCATTGGGTTTCTCGGGTGGAACTTTCCGTACCGCCCGCAGAATCCCAATAACCTGATTGATGGCCGTATCATACAAGGCAGCACTTTTTGCCTGAACAGTTATGTTGATAGACCTCCTTTTGCCCCAGAGCTTTTGAAAGGTAGAAATTGGAATCACAGCTCGATTGTCTCGACTTTGACCAAAGGCACTTCCCTGCTCTTCCAAAACTCCTATTACCTCAAAGCGAGTACCATCGAGCTTAATCTCCTTGCCAATTGGGTATTCGTGAGGAAATAACTTCTCCACAATATCCATTCCCAAAATAATAACCTGCCGGTTATGATCTACATCAAACCAGGTAAGAAATCGACCATCACTCACAAAGTAGCCGTTGTTCTCAGCAAACTCCGGAGTCCCCCCTGCTACATAAACATTAGGAAGGGTTTTATTTTCTTTGTAGCGCAAAACTTTTCCAAAAGTCCAAACCTCAGCACCCACCAATTTGGCGGCTGTACAGTACTTCCGCACTGCCTCGGCTTCTTCAACAGTTAAATTCTTCCGATTACGATATTTCCACCTGGCCCCACCGCTTGTCTGGATTGCAGGATACTTCTGTACCTGGAAAACATTCGAGCCTAAAACCGTCAACTGCTCCTCAACGCTGTTCCTGAGTCCTGTAATCAGCGACTGCATGGCAATGATGGTCATTACCCCAATAATAACCCCCAGGAGGGTAAGAATCGATCGTAACTTATTGGCTTTAATAGCTCCCAGAGCTATGTTCACGCTCTCTGTGATATTCATAGAAAAATCTCAGCTTTTACAAATTGCGAATTTAAAAATACTCACTTTTTGAAGGAAACCAATGGATTAAGCTTACTCATATCTCAAAGCCTCAATGGGGTTCAATTTGGCTGCTTTTGAGGCTGGATAAATGCCAAAGAAAGTACCGATAAACACCACAAATCCCAAACCCAAACCTACTATCAACGGCGTAATCGCTGAAGGAATCGGGCTAACCGAGCTGATTAACTTGGCGACGCCTATGGCCATAATTGTGCCAATTGCTACTCCCAAAGCACAGATCATCATAGATTCCAGTAGGAATTGCCACAGGATGTCTCTTCTGCGAGCGCCAATAGCCTTTCGGATGCCAATTTCCCGAGTCCGTTCTGTTACAGAGACCAACAGAATATTCATAATCCCTATCCCTCCCACTAACAGCGAAATAGTCCCTACACCAATAGCTACTGCCCAGAGACCACCGGTCAAACTCTTATAGGCGTTCAAAAGCATGCTTTGCTGATTAATAGCAAAATCATTCTCTTTATTAGGCGGTACCTTCCTAACTTTCCTCAGAATACCTGTCAACTCGTCTACTGCATCATCCATTAGTTTCGGACTAATCACTTTTACCTGAATTTGAATAGACCGGCGGGACCCGAATATCTTTTGAAAAACCCCGATAGGAATCAACACAAAAGTGTCCAGATTGAATCCCAATAGACTTCCTCTCTTTTCTAACACGCCTACTACCCTGAACTTGTGGCCAGAGATATTTACTCTTCGCCCTATTGGATCAAGATCCCCAAACAGCTTTTGTGCTACTTCATAGCCGATTACACAAACAGTCCTTCGATGCTTTACGTCTATCTCCGATAAAAATCTTCCATATTCTGGAAGTGCGTTGGAAGTAATAGGGTAATTTTCATTGGTTCCCTCAATAACAACTCGTTCTAATTTCTTATCGCGATACTTTACCATTTTGCGAGTTGCCAATGAGGGAGCTACTGCCTTAACCAGGGTAGCAGATTTTTGTACCGCTTCAACTTCTTTCATGGTAATATTTTTGCGATTGCGATATCTGAAAAAATCATCACCTTTTATTAGCCAGGGGATTTTACTAATATAGAGGGTATCAGTGCCTAAAGTAGATATTTGTTCTGAGAAGGAGCTATTTAATCCCTGAATCAGAGAAACAATAGTAATGACAGTTGTTACTCCAATTACGATACCTAAGGTTGTTAAGACGGAGCGCAACTTATAGACTCTGAGCGCCTCGAAAGCAATCTTTATTCCTTCTCCAAGGTAGATTAGAAACCGCATGATTGCTCCCTTGCTAAATTACCCTCACCAGAGGTAATGGATAAACAAACTAATTTAACTGACCAACGTTTTATCACTCTCAATCATCCCATCTCTTAATCGAACGATGCGGTTGGAGTGTTCGGCAATATACTCCTCATGGGTAACTAAAACGACGGTATTCCCTGCCTTGTGAATGTTTTCAAAGATTTCCATAATTTCTTCCCCTGTTTTTGTATCCAAGTTTCCAGTAGGTTCGTCGGCAAGAATTACCGCCGGTTGGTTAACTAACGCTCTGGCAATAGCCACCCGCTGTCGCTCACCACCGGAAAGTTCGTTAGGACGATGATGGATTCGGTCAGCCAATCCTACTTTTTCAAGAGCTTCTATGGCCAGTTCCCGACGCCTGGCGGCTGGTGTCCCATTGTAAATTAAAGGAAGTTCTACATTATGCAAAGCAGATGCTCGAGGTAAAAGATTGAAAGTCTGAAACACAAACCCAATTTCCCGGTTACGAATATCAGCCAGCTGGTCATCATCCATTTCACTAACTCTTTGACCAGCAAAGTGATAGCTACCTGAAGTTGGTGTATCCAGGCAACCCATAATATTCATCAAAGTAGATTTTCCAGAACCCGATGGACCCATTATAGCCACATATTCATTCTGCTTAACTTGCAAGCTTATTCCACGTAAAGCATGTACTTGCTCTGCCCCTACCTGATAAATCTTCACAATATCTTTGAGATCAATTAACATTCTTGGTCCTCAATCGATTGAATCTTTAATTAAGTATTTCATCCGTACTGGTCATTTCTGTTTTGATCAGATTACAAAAAAATCGCCTCATTTTTCTGTCTCTTTTCTAAACTTTGCTGCCTTACTCACCTTTATTTTGCTTCCATCCTTTAGAAGTTTCGACAAAGCTTTGTAACTTCCCGTAATCACCTGTTGGCCTTCCTTCAGCCCACTTATGATCTCTATGTCAGTATCGTTGCTAATACCTGTCTCAACGGGAACCATTCTGGCAAAACCATTTTCTGCCACAAACACTACCTGAATTAACTTTCTCTCTGGTTTGGGTTTATCAGTTTCTTCATCAGGTTGATTCCCTGCATTTTTTCCTTCTTGGTTTGAGGCTTTTCCCTTGTTTGTTTTTTGATATTTTTTAACCGAGGGTCTTTCCATCTCAGCTTTAGGCATTCTCATGGTAACGCACTGAATAGGAATGTGAAGCACATTTCGATGGGTTTCTGTCTCAATGTCCACCGTGGCTGACATTCCGGGCCTAAGTTGTTGTGCTCCACCTTCGATGGCTACCTTCACCTCAAAGTTGGTTACCTCTTCAGCAGTACCCATACCTCTGGTGGTAGCTGTATGAGCAATTTCAGAAACTCTACCTTCAAAAATAGTGTCCGGAATGGCATCTACCTCGATTTTGGCTTTGTCACCCAGAGAAACCAGTACAACATCATTCTCGTCAATTTCAGTAACCACTTCCATTTTAGACAAGTCTGCCACAATCATGATTACATCTTCTTGAAACATTGACCCCAGAGCAATTTCGCCTTCCTCTTTATTTAACTTGGTGACCGTACCATCAATTGGAGAAATAAGTGTGGTCTTGGATAAATCATCCGCAGCCTGTTTTAGAGAGGCCTCTGCTTGTTCTACGTTGCTCTCCGCCAGCAGAAGCGATGCCTCGGCACTCTCCAGGTCAGCCAACGAACAGAGATTCTTCTCATAGAGTTCCTGAAATCGTCTGTATTCACTGCGAGCTTTTTTCAAGCTAGCTTTGGCCGATTTCAAATTCGATTTGGCCTGATCCACAGCTGCTTCATATCGAGTCCGATCTAATTCTACTAAAATCTGTCCCTTTTTCACCTGTTCCCCTTCTTTCACGTGCAGCTTAACAATCTTTCCACTAACGTTGGCTGAGATTTTGACCTGTACCTCAGGCTGGACTCTCCCCGAACCGGAGACCACTTGGGTAATATCGCCTCGTTTTACTTTTCCTACTTGCACCTTTATCGTGCCACCTGTACTACGTTTGATGTTTACCACCACAAGGATAATTAAAATTAAGATTATCCCTAGTACAATGATAATTTTCCCTTTTTTTGACATCGCCCTACTCCACATTCAATTGTTGAAAAACTTTTTGTAATTTTGATTCAATTGTACCCATAGCACTGTACAATTGCACTAAGGCGATAAGGCCGTCGTATTTTGTTCCCACCAGAATTGTACGGGCACGGGTCAATGCAACCTGTGCGTCAATAACTTCCAGTAGTGTTCCAGAACCTATCTTATAACTTTCTTGAGCCAAACGCAAGTCCTCTTCGGCCGATTTCAAATTCTGCTCATTAATCCTGGCAATTTGCTGATAGGCCTTCAGGTTGAGATATGCCTGTTCCACCTGCATCTGGACTGCCCGCTGTTTCTCCAGCAAGTTTTCCTTCGCAATAGCATAGTTGACGCTCGCCTGCTCCACAGCAGCCCTGGTTTGAAAGCCGTTGAAAATATTAAAGCTCAACGACAAACTCCCCGAGACTTGATAATTGCGATCCAATCCTTTGTAGAAACGTTCTAACAAGGTATTAAATCGTCCATAGCTCAAATTAAGTCGTAACTTAGGCCAGTAATTGCCTTTGGCCACTTTTACCCCAAAATCGGAACCACGAAGATTCTCCTGATAACTCATCACCTCTGGATTGTTCTGCACCGCAATCCGAATGGCATCCTCTAAGGTCAAAGTAAATGGCTCCAGTTCAATTTCCTCATCTGCAATTTCTAACGGACTGCCGGGGGATCTTCCCAGAACCACATTCAGGTTCGACCTGGCAATGTCCACGCGATTTCTCTGCTGAATAAGGTTGATCTGTTCAGTACCCAAACTCACCTGAGCCTTGTACACATCAACCTGTGCTGCTACTCCAACTTCGTACATACTTTGGGTCTTTTTTAACTGCTCCTTTGCCAGTTCTGCAGCTTTCTGATAAACCTTCTCCAACTTGATAGCTTTAAGCAATTCAAAATATTTTTGAGTCACTTCAGTGATCACGGCTTGTTTAATAGCGTGGTAATCATACTCTGCTGCTCGATATTCTGCATTTGCCTGTTTAATGCGATTCCACCATTGCCCACCATCAAAAATGTTCTGGCTCAAAGAAATACTGCCGCTATAAGTATTACGATAATAGCTTTCCAGAACTACTTCCTTTTGCATGATAATCATCTTCCCGGTTACAGGATCAATACCAACCGGAATTTCTTGGAGAAAGGGACCTTGTTCTGACTGATATGTTCGAGTACCACTGAAACTACTGTTTACTACTGGCAGAATAAAAGACCATGCCGAGGTTACCCCGGCACCAGCAATACGAACCCGCCGTTCCGCATTCCGAAGTTGTGAATTTTGCCTTAGAGCAATCTGGATGCACTGTTGAATTCCCAGCACCTTTTGTTCTGCTTGCAACTCGGATCCAGAGCTACCCAATAAAAAGCAACCTATTGCCAAAAATAGTGTCACCTTGTGCATGTATTCACTCTCCTGCTTTGTAATAATTTACACCTACTAATTATCATTACAAATAGCCGTACGAAAAGGTTCAAATTAGAGCGGGGCTACACACAAAATTTAAAAACATAGTACATTTCCACGATATCTGGTGCTGAATTTTCTTGATTCCCCAATTACCCCATAAATGCCCTACCTCCGAATATGCCTTTGAGCAAAAGGCTGATAACAATCCACAGCACCCAAAGTGAGCCTACAAACGTAACTGATTTTTTGGTCGAGAAATTATAAATTACCGACATGCCGATAACCATCAAAATCAGTGTCCAGATGGTGAAGATATCAAAATGGGAAAACAAACGGTAGAGAAACGTTTCGCGAGCATCCTCGGAAAGAATAACAGCCAAACTGGTTTGAATAGCCATTGATTTTTTAGCCAAGATAAGTGGGACTTTGATTATTGCCCCCACAAAACCTACCGAGAAGGTAGTATAGCAATAGACCGACAAGACCTTTTTGTAGGAAGTGTCTCCCCCCATGAAGTAATTTCCCACCATAAAGAATATTCCTGCTACTATCAACGTAACAACAAATACACTGATGAACGAAGACAGTGGCACAGCAATTTTTTGTACCCCTGCTGTGCTTTGCAAAAGCTCTTCGGCCTCCTCCTCACTTATTCCTCTTTTTTCAGCTATCGTATTGATCTGGACAGTCTTAAGTACTGGAGAAATTATTACTATCGAAAACGCCGAAATTAAAGCCCAGGCAACAAGTGGAATTAGCCAGTCAGGCTTACGCTTAATACTCTCAAATGTCTCTCGTGGCGAGAAATAAACCCCGAACCAGCGGGCAAAGAAGGTCTTTTCTTTTACTCCCTCTGCAAGTTGAGTTGAACTTTCCATGATGATTCTCCTATTTTTTGTTCATGAATACATTTATTGAAACGTAATTAGTCATAAAATGTTTCTTAAAAAATTTAGAAGAACTTCCCTGAATCTAAATCTCCAAATTTTTTGAAACATCGGAAACCACGATTAGGAGTTACATGGAAGTAGAAACTCTGCTAAACAGTTGAATAGATTGATGCGGCATTTCCGGAAGTTAATCCTTCTTTAAGAAGGTCAACCTCTGATCTAACTCGGAAAGCGATTTTTCATTTTGTTACGATAGAATTTTAGATGCTCCTGAATTTCAGGTAGCGTATCCGAGCCAAATTTTTCGAGTAGGGCCTGAGCAATAACAAAAGCCACCACTGCTTCCCCTACCACTGCTGCTGCAGGCACTACCATCACATCCGAACGAATGTAGGGAGCTGGTGTTCTGACACCAGTTGCAAGATCAACACTGGGCAGCGGTTGTCGTAAGGTGGGAATAGGTTTAAGATACGCTCGCACCACAATAGGCTGTCCATTTGAAATCCCCCCCTCAATACCCCCAGCACGATTGCTGCCACGCACAACAGTACCTGAATCTACCAAAATAGCATCATGCATCTGGCTACCAGGTTGCTGCGATCCTTTAACCCCCTCACCGATTTCCACAGCCTTCACCGAGGGAATGCTCATCAAATGTAAAGCTAAACGAGCATCTAGACGGCTTTCGTAGTGAACATGACTTCCCAATCCCGGCGGGGTGTTGAAAGTAATCACCTCAAAACTACCCCCCAGAGTGTCGCCAGTTTTCTGGGCATTGTCGACAAGTTGCACCATTCGTTCACTAGTAATAGGGTCCGCACAATAAACAGGGGATTGCATGATCAACCGACGGAGTTCATCGGTTGGCAAATTCAGCTTGGGAGCTTGGATTGAGCCGATTTGTCGCACGTGTCCAACCACCTCGATTTGACATTCAGCCAGTAGCATCTGGCAAATTGCCCCGATTGCCACTCGCATGGCGGTCTCGCGGGCACTGGCACGTTCGATTATTGGATTGAAATCATCCTCGAATCCATACTTCCAGGCGCCAGCCAAATCAGCGTGTCCAGGACGCGGTACAGTACGGGGAGGAACAGTTGCAGCGTCATGCATTGATTTATTGTGAATTAACAAGCCTATAGGAGCTCCGCTGGATTTACCACGCCAAATACCTGAAATCAAACGAACCTGATCGTACTCCATTTGCATGCGCACACCTCGACCGTAACCGCCTTGTCGCCGAGCTAAAATCTGGTTGATTCTATTTTCAGAAATGGGCACATGGGCAGGAAACCCTTCTAAAATTCCCATCAGCGCTGCCCCATGTGAATCTCCAGCAGTAAAATATTTCAACATTGCTTCACCTTTCTGAAAAACTTCTGTCGAAATCTACATTTGCAAAGCCTACTAAATTGTACATTTTGCTCATCTCAAACCTCATAAAGAGAGAAAAGGGCATTAAAAAAATCAGGGTAAGAAATTGTAACCCACCTTTCTCCGGTTAGCTGGCTGGGCGAGTGTGCCACAGCCGCCGCCACTGCTAATGCCATAGCAATCCGATGATCGCCATGTGTTCGCAAGAAGGCACCATGTAATGGTGTGGGGCCTTCTACTACAAAACCATCAGTAAGTTCGCTCAATTGAGCTCCCATTCTGGTTAATTCCGTCACAATGCTTCGGATACGATCTGATTCTTTGACTCGTAGTTCCTGGGCACCGTGTACAGTTAGTTTCCCCTCGCCCTGAGTTGCTACTACTGCCAAAAGCGGAAGTTCATCAATCAGTTTGGGCACTTCTGCTGCAGAGACAGCAACATTCCGCAACTGAGAAGAGCGCACCATCAAGGTGCCAACTGGCTCCGGGGATTGTTTTTCTACCTGAATCTCATATTTTAACCCCATGCGTTGCAGTACTTCCAGAAATCCAATACGTGTAGGATTAATATTGACATTCCTAAGGGTTAGTTCAGCATCGGGATGGATGGCAGCAAGAGCTACAAAATATGCAGCGGAGGAAAAATCGCCAGGAACTGACAATCGAAATGACGGAATTGGTGTTGATTCGATAGAATACTGCAAGTTAACTTTCTGGAGCGGTAGACCTAACCACTGAAATAAGCGTTCGGTGTGATCGCGGCTCTGCAGTGGCTCGACAACCGTGGTTTCTCCTTCGGCTAAAAGCCCAGCCAGCAGCAAAGCGGTTTTTACCTGAGCACTGGCAATTGGCAATTCGTATCGGATACCGCGGAGGTGTGCCCCTTGAATCGCAATTGGAAGCAGGGTGTTCTGTTGACGAGCAAGAATCTGCGCTCCCATCTGTTGCATTGGGACAATAACTCGCTGCATAGGACGACGTTGCAACGACTGGTCACCTGTAAGTACCGAGAAAAAACGTTGTCCCGCCAATACTCCCATAAGCAGACGGGCAGTAGTCCCTGAGTTACCACAAAACAGGGGCACGGGAGACTCCCGCAACCCGCAGCGTCCTTTCCCTCGTAGCGTAACCTCATGCGATTTTTCATTAGAGAAAATCTCACTTCCCAACTTCTGCAATACTTTGCATGTAGACTGCACATCGGCACTCGGTGAGAGATTTTCGAGGGTAGAAACCCCCTCTGCTAAGCTGGCTAAGATTAATGCCCTGTGGGAAATAGACTTGTCGCCTGGTATGAAAACCTCTCCTCGCAACCGTTTTGGTTTATGGATAATGATCATTTTTGTTTAAGTTCTTAATTATTTAAATTTTGGAAGTATTTTTAATTAGGTCTTTTGCCATTCTGGTAGGGCTCCCTCTGGATACGAACCTAATACTTTGACAAAAAGAGCTCGTTTCAATAGTTGAACTAAGGCTTGCTCTACCGGCTGATCCTCTATGTAGCCCTCGAAATCCAGATAGAAAATGTAGTGCCAGGGTCGGTTTCTCTCTGGTCTTGACTCGATCTTGGTAAGATTTAACCCATAGGTAGCAAAAACTTCTAAGCAATGAAGCAACGCACCTGGTGTATCGCGGACCGAGAAAAGAATGGAAGTTTTGCTTTTTTCTGCCCTCGCAACCTCACCTTTACCAAGAATAAAAAAACGCGTTGTGTTGTGGCTGACATCTTCAATGGATTCAAAAAGTACCTGAAGATTGTGAATTTGTGCAGCTCGTTTACTGGCAATAGCAGCAGAAGTCAAAAGATTTTCCTGACGAATTTTCCGGGCGCTCCCAGCAGTATCCCATTCAGGCAATGGTTTAAGAGAGTATCTTTTCAGAAATTGTTGACACTGAGCCAATGCATGAGGATGGGAATAAACATTGGTAATTTCTGCAATGCTTACCCCCGGCAATGCTAATAGATTGTGATGAATCCGAAAATAGTACTCTCCCACTATTGTGAGTTTCGATTCCAGTAATAAATCGTAAGTCTGAGTAATTGTTCCGGCAATTGAATTCTCTGCTGGTAGAAAACCGAACTCAGCCTTATTGGCTTGTACCGCTTCTACTACCTCTTCGGAAGTTTCAAACCCACAAGTGTCCACTTCCGAGCCAAAACACTGAATGATTGCCTCTTCACTATAAGCACCCTTTTCCCCTTGATAAGCAACATAACACGATTTCGCCATCGGTGATTCCCTTTGTTTGCTAACTCGCTAAATTTTGTTTTTTTGGTATTATCTTAAGATACAACCTGTAGAAGACATTGTCAAGTTATTTTGTAAATAAGGCTTCTCATTTTAACTAAATTATTTTAGATGAGATTCTTTTAATTGTTATCTTGACTTTTTAGCTTTTTTTTGTTATAATGTATAGGTCAATTTAGTATTGTCTATATCGGAAACTTAAAGCTTTTAACCAACCGATGGTAGCAGAAAGATGGCTACAATTTACCAAAATTTTATTGATGGTAAATGGGTGGATGCATCTTCGGGCGAAGTCTTTGAGAATCGCAATCCGGCCAATTGGGATGAAGTAATCGGGATTTTCCCCAAATCGTCTAAGGAGGACGTGGACGCAGCTGTAAGAGCTGCAAGAGAAGAATTCAAGACCTGGCGACTGGTTCCGGCTCCTGTACGTGGAGAAATCATGAAAGCGGCTGGCGACTTGATGGTGGCTCGAAAGGAAGAATTAGCTCATTTGATGACCCGCGAGATGGGGAAAGTACTCGAAGAAACTCGGGGTGACGTTCAGGAGGGGATTGACACAGCTTATTACGCTTTCGGTGAAAGTCGACGCTTGTTCGCTCATACTGTCCCCTCGGAACTACCTAACAAATTCAACATGACCATGCGCATGCCAATAGGGGTTGCAGGTGTGATTACCCCGTGGAACTTTCCGATGGCTATTCCAAGTTGGAAAATCTTTCCGGCACTAACTTGTGGCAATACAGTGGTGTTCAAGCCGGCAAGCGATACCCCAGCTACTGCTACTAAACTGGTAGAAATTTTATTGGAGGCCGGTGTGCCGCCCAGAGCTATCAACCTGGTACATGGCACGGGTAACGCAGTGGGTATTCCTATTGTAGAACATCCAGAAGTAAATCTACTTTCCTTCACTGGTTCGTCTGCTGTGGGTAAATCCATTGCCGCTATTGCTGGAAAATCGCTCAAACGAGTGTCATTGGAATTGGGGGGCAAAAACGCCCAGATCGTGATGGATGACGCAAATCTGGAATTGGCTCTTGAAGGTGTATTATGGGGCGCATTTGGTACTACCGGACAGCGTTGTACCGCTACCAGTCGGTTAATATTGCACGAAAAAATCTACCATAAGTTTCTCGACATGTTAGTCGAACGTACTAAAGCACTTAAGTTGGGCAATGGATTAGACGAAACAGTAGAGGTAGGACCGGTAATTAACTCCGCTCAGCGGCAAACTATCCACCAATATGTAGAAATTGGCCAAAAGGAAGGCGCATCCTTACTGCTGGGTGGGGAATTTGCTGAAGATGGCGATTTGAAAAAAGGGTTTTTTTACAAGCCCACTATCTTTGTGGACGTTCGTCCGGAGATGCGTATCGCTCGGGAAGAAATCTTCGGACCTGTTCTTTGCGTACTCAAAGTTTCTTCATTAGACGAAGCAATTAAAGTGCTCAACGATTCTGTCTATGGTTTGTCTTCTTCAATCTACACTCAGGACATAAATACAGCTTACAAAGCCATACAAAACATCGAAGCCGGTATTACCTACATTAACGGTCCAACTATCGGAGCAGAGTGTCACATGCCATTTGGAGGCGTTAAAGAAACCGGAAATGGCCATCGAGAAGGCGGTTGGGCAGCTTATGACTTTTTTACCGAAATTAAAACTGTTTACGTAGACTTTAGTGGGAGGTTGCAACGAGCACAAATTGACAATCGGTAAAATCTAATCATAACGGAGCTACAAGTTTTTGAACCAATTATTTACAGTACCAAAAGACATAATGGCCGATAGAGAGGATGCCCCCATGATTCAGATCGAACCTGAGAAGGTAATAGAGACATTAAAAAAATACATGTTGATAGATGGTTTCCATATTGTAGTGGACCTAGAAAAAAGTCAGGGAAGTCATCTTGTCGATGCACGGGATGGAAGGGAGTATTTAGATTTCTTTAGCTTTTTTGCTTCTAATCCAGTAGGTTTCAACCATCCCAAGATGCTGGAACCTGAGTTCACCAAGAAGTTACTGCGGGCAGCTATTCATAAACCATCGAATTCCGATTTCTACACTGTGGAACTGGCTGAATTTGCAGAGACTTTTTCTCAATTGGCTTTACCGGATGATTTCAAGCATCTATTTCTGATTGAAGGGGGAGCATTGGCGGTAGAAAATGCTCTAAAAGCTGCCTTTGATTGGAAGGTACGTAAGAATTTCGAGAAGGGCTACAGAGGAGAGAAAGGGAAACAAATCATTCATTTTCGGGAAGCTTTTCATGGACGCACCGGTTACACTCTATCGCTAACTAATACCGCCGACAAACGTAAGACCAAATATTTTGCGAAATTTGATTGGCCACGAGTACTTAATCCTAAGATAACCTTTCCTCTAACTGAGCAAAATCTGGAAAAGGTCAAAGAAGCAGAACGAGTTAGCCTGAATCAAATTAAACAGGCTATCTACAATAACCCCGACGATATTGCAGCAATCGTTATTGAGCCAATCCAGGGCGAGGGGGGTGATAACCACTTTCGCGGCGAATTTCTTCGGGCTCTCCGCCAAATTGCCGATGAAAATGAAATTTTATTAATCTTCGATGAAGTGCAAACAGGCGTAGGAATCACTGGGAAAATGTGGGCACACCAACACTTCGATGTAGTTCCTGACATTATGGCTTTTGGCAAAAAAACCCAGGTTTGTGGAATTGCAGCTACGTCGCGAATTGACGAGGTAGAAAACAATGTCTTTAAAGAATCCGGCAGAATCAATTCCACCTGGGGTGGAAACTTAACGGACATGGTTCGAGCTACACGTTATCTTGAGATCATACATCAAGAAAATCTGGTAGAAAATGCCCACGTAGTAGGTGAATATTTTGTGGAACGTATCCAGCAACTACAACAACAATTCCCTGAATTAATTTCTAATGCCAGAGGGCGGGGACTATTCATAGCGTTTGATTTACCCAGCTCCGAAATTCGGAACAAACTTTTTGCAGAAACGTTTAAACATCGCGTTATTGTATTGAAAAGCGGTGTGAAATCGATTCGCTTTCGCCCCTCATTGAACATAACCAAGGCAGAAGTAGATGAAGGAATTGAACTGCTTCGTAGCTGCATTGAAATTGTAGCAGGGTAGAACGTGCTGATAAAGCGAATACCTAACAAGAGGAACAAAATTGAAACAAGAGAAATTTAATCAATTTCAACTGATTCCCAATTGGTTAAAAAATGGTTTTATGGGACTATTACAACCGGTTTTTCGTGTCCTTATTGCTTTAGAGATAAATCCGAACATGTTTACTACTGTCGGATTTTTCATCAGTGTACTTTCGGCGTATTTTTTCGCTCGGGGATCACTACGGCTGGGGGGAGGTTTATTTATCTTATCCGGAATTTTTGATGTTATTGATGGCCAGGTAGCTCGAGCAACTCATCGAGTAACCAAATTCGGTGCTCTTTATGACTCCGCCCTCGATCGTTACTCGGAAGTAATTATTCTTTTTGGAATTGCCTACTATTTCATCAGAGAAGATTTATTTCTTGCTTCTGTTGCAGCTTGTGTGGCATTGGGCGGGTCAATCATGGTAAGTTACGTTCGAGCTCGCGCGGAAGGATTAGGATTTTCGTGCAAGGTTGGTTTAATGCAACGACCTGAACGTATTGTAACCCTGGGAATAACTGCTCTTATTCACGAATATGTGTTCATTGGAGGTGTAATATTTGTCGCCTTACTCTCTAATTTTACCGCTATTCAGCGAATTTATCACATCTGGGCAGCGGAAAATGGTAAAAAATCGGAAAAGTTGGAAAATTTAAATGATTGGGGAACGTAACCATGCTTGTTCATATTTGTAAAGCCAAAATCCATCGGGCAACAGTCAATGATCTGGACCTCAATTATGAGGGCAGCATCACTATCGATCGGGATTTAATGGATGCTGCCAATATTCTCCCTTTTGAAAAGGTGCAGGTATTAAATATTAACAATGGTGAACGAGCCGAAACCTACGTCATCGAGGGCGAACGAGGATCGGGAATTATTGGACTGAACGGCGCTCTGGCCCGATTAGCCCAAAAGGGAGACCTGTTAATTATTATTGCCTACGCTTTAATGGAAGAAGCCAAGGCAAAAAAATTCCATCCCATTATTGTTCACGTTGACCAAAACAATCATATAACCAAAATACAATCATAACCTATGACTATTCCAACAATGGAGGTGTGGAGTGGAAAGAAAAAAAATGGAAATTCAAGAACCTGAAGGCAAATTAGGTGTAATGTTGCCAGGACTGGGGGCAGTAAGCACCACTTTCATTGCCGGGGTAGAAGCCATCAAGAAGGGATTGGCAAAACCATTTGGTTCGCTAACCCAGATGGGAACTATCCGCCTGGGTAAACGCCCCGAACGTCGGGTACCGATGATCAAGGATTTTGTACCACTGGCAAAATTGGAAGATTTAGTATTCTGCAGTTGGGATATTTTCGAGGACAATGCCTATCATGCTGCCCTGAAAGCGGGAGTACTTGACACTAAATTGTTGGATCAAATACGGCCTGAACTTGAGGCAATTAAACCATTGCCTGCAGTATTTGATCAAAACTACGTGAAAAAACTATCCGGCACATATATCAAAAAGGCAAGTACTAAGTATGATTTGGCCCAATTGCTAATGGACGATATTAACCGCTTCAAAGAATCTCAAAATTTGGACCGCATAGTGATGATCTGGTGTGCGAGTACCGAAGTCTACATCGAACAGCAAGATGTCCATAAAAGCATCGAAGCCTTTGAACAAGGCCTTAAACAAAATCATCCCGGAATTGCACCCAGCATGATCTACGCCTATGCAGCACTAAAAAGTGGCGTACCTTTCATTAATGGAGCACCTAATCTTACCACCGATATTCCTGCTTTAGCATCACTGGCTGTCGAAAAAGGTGTACCCATTGGGGGTAAGGATTTTAAAACCGGGCAGACCCTAATGAAAACCATCGTGGCTCCGGGTTTAAAAGCACGATTACTGGGGCTACGGGGATGGTTTTCAACCAATATTCTTGGTAATCGTGACGGTGAAGTATTAGACGACCCTGAGTCTTTTAAAACCAAAGAAGAAAGCAAGCTTTCGGTGTTGGAATACATTCTACAACCAGACTTGTACCCTGAGCTCTATTCCAATTTTTATCACAAAGTACGCATCAACTATTACCCACCCAGAGGTGACAATAAGGAAGGCTGGGATAATATCGACATCTTCGGTTGGTTGGGGTATCCTATGCAGATCAAAATAGACTTCCTCTGCCGCGACAGCATCTTAGCAGCCCCGATAGTATTAGACCTGGTGCTCTTTACCGATTTGGCACAACGTTGTGGAATGAAAGGCATCCAGGAGTGGCTATCGTTCTATTTTAAAAGCCCAATGTGTGCTCCCGAGCTCTACCCAGAACATGACCTATTTATTCAACTCACAAAGTTAAAAAATACCTTACGCTACTTAATGGGTGAGGAGCAAATTACCCATCTCGGAATTGAGTACTATCAGTAACGTTCCCTTTCTACTTGTTGTTTTAATTAAAATTTCATTTGTACGGTCTGAAGCCTACCAATCCCCCTGAACAGGGGGATTGGTACAAAATAGATAGCACAAAACATATAGGATAGAATTTGCGGATTGGTTCATCTGTTGAAGACATTCTGAAAACTTCATTGCCGGCGGTAGTAGATCTTTCTGCACAAACAATTATGTGGACAATAGAAGCGATTTTGATAGGTAAAATTAGTGCAGCAGCTTTCGCCGGAGTGGGAATGGCTGTTCAGATTGTGATTTTGTTCTTTGCCATTTTGCTAACTTTCATTGTGGGCAGTTCGGTAATCATCAACCGGCATCTGGGAGCGGGACAACGGTGGGAAGCAAATCATATTTTGGGTCAGGCTTTGATGTTAGGTATCGTAATGTCTATTTTAGTGGCATTATTGTGGTTTTTTGGTGCGCCGATATTGTTTAAACTAATTCGTGAAAACCAGCATGTTGCTCAACAATCGGGGATACAGTATCTGCACACGCTTTCTTATTTTGCACCGTTTCTTATTACCAATTTCATTGCGATGGGCATCATCAGAGCAGCTGGCGATACCAAAATTTCAATGGTGTTAAACCTGATGATAAACATCATAAATGTAACCCTGACCCCTGTGTTGATTTTTGGATTATTTGGCTTCCCTCGCCTTGAGGTAAAAGGAGCAGCTCTGGCAACATCTATCGCACATACAATAGGCTTTTTCGCTACCCTGTATGTTCTGCGTTCTCACAGATCTCGGCTATTTCTTTCATTCCGGGAATTGACTACACCAAACCTTAAGAGTTTTAAACGACTATTCAAAGCTGGTGTACCAACCACTATAGAACAGCTTTTCTGGGCCCTCGGACAGATGGTGATTACCAGTTACGCTGCTATTTTAGGGATTATCTTTCTGGCGGCACATCAAGTCCTGATGCGAATACAAGCAATTTTGACGATGTTTTACATGGGTTTTAGTTTAGGTGCTATGACCCTGGTAGGGCAGAATATTGGCGCAGAACAACACAAAGAGGCCGAGTCCGTTGCCCGGGTAGCAGGCTATGTGGTTTTTGTTGTAGTACTATTAGTAGCCGGCGTATTGCTTATCTTTTCCAGGCCGTTAATAACATTATTTACAGCTGACCCTCAGGTAGTGGCAATTGGTACCAAGTTAATTAAGCTCTTCGCAATTATTCAAATCCCTAAAGCGGTAAATGCTGTGGTAATGGGAAACTTGCGAGGCGCTGGCGAGCTGAAATGGTTGATGTGGTTAGCGATAATGAGTGTGATATTTGTGGAATCAGGCTTGACCTGGATAGCAGCTTTTGTCCTTAATCTATCGTTGTTAGGGATATGGTTAATGACTGGAACAGACGAAATAGTAAGATTAGTTTTGAACTATTGGCGATTCCGTGGTGGTAAATGGAAATTCATAAACATTTAACTGGTAAGTTCATTACTTTTGAGGGAATTGATTTTTCCGGTAAATCGGTGCAGGCTGAATTGTTAACAAAACGTCTGGATTCTACAGGTAAGGTCGTACAGTTGTTTCGTGAACCTGGGGGAACTGAGATTTCGGAAAAAATCCGCGACATACTTTTAGACAGAAGATGGGATGCTATGAGTCACATAACTGAAATGTTACTGTATTCAGCTGCCCGGGCTCAGTTGGTAGAAGAAAAAATATTACCAGCGCTGAAACAAGGTCACATTGTTATCTGTGATCGCTTTTACGATTCTACCACAGCCTATCAGGGTTACGGTCGGGGAATCGATATAGATGTTATTGAAAGAATACATGCTATCGCTACAGCAGGTGTGGTGCCAGATGTTACCTTTGTGTTAGATTTACCACCAGAAATTGCTTTGTCCCGACAGACTAATGTACAACACTCAAATTCTCTCAAAAGCCCCGAAACCCGGGAACAGAGCTCGGGAATGGGCAGAGAGGGGGAGTTGGATCGCTTAGAACTTCAAGGTTTGGAGTTTTATCAGCGCGTGCGCCAGGGCTATTTACTATTAGCCAAACAGCATCCCCAAAGAATGCACGTTATTGATGCTACCCAAACCATCGAAACAATCCATCAAAAAATCTGGAAAATAATTACTCAAATCCTATAGGGTCAACTTGGAGGGCAGTATGCGTTGGAAAAAACAAGGTAGTTGGATTGCTCTGGTCGCCCTGCTGGCTGTTATTACCTTTGGCGGCTGGGTGGCTAATTTTAGTAATGCGAGTAGTCCAGTAGGTGAACTCGATCTCTATGCTAAAATCCAAAAGAATATTAATCTTTTTGGACGTGTGTATCAAGAGGTTACTCGTCGTTACGTAAAAGAGATTGATCCTGAAAAATTTCTGCAGGCGGGAATTCAAGGAATGTTAAGCACCCTGGACCCCTACACTGTTTTCATGGAAAAAGAAGCTGGTGAAGAGCTGCAAATTATGACCAGAGGCAAGTACGGTGGGGTGGGGATGACTATCAGCAAACGAGAAGGTTGGCCTACTGTGATAGAATCGCCGTTTCCCGGTACACCGGCAGAACGAGCTGGTATTCGTGAAGGAGACCGTATTATCGAAGTTGATGGTATTAGCACAAAGGACGAAAGAATTTCTGACACTGCATCGCGCTTACGAGGGAAGCCAGGCACCACAGTGATCATCAAGATCATGCGGGAAGGTGTAAGTGAACCGCTGGAGTTCCACATCGTTCGGGCGGTTATCAAAATTCACGATCTAAGTTACTCTGGCATAATAAAAGACGGAATCGGTTACATCAAGCTAAACCGATTTTCTAAGAATGCTGGCAACGAAGTACGCGAGGCAGTGCAAGATTTAAAAACGAAGGGACTGAAAGCAATAATACTCGATCTGCGTTCTAACCCTGGTGGTCTACTGGAATCGGCAGTGAAGGTAGCTAACGTTTTCATCCCACGTGGCGAGCTAATTGTGTCTTCTAAAGGGCGCGCTGAGGAATCCAACCGAGAATATCGTGCCGAAGAAGACCCAGTCGCCCCCGATCTTCCTCTGGTAGTTTTAGTTAATGGCAACTCAGCTTCAGCTTCGGAGATCGTCTCGGGTGCAATTCAAGACTTGGATCGAGGCCTTGTCATCGGTTCCACTACCTTTGGTAAAGGACTGGTGCAAACAGTAGTGGCTCTAGATCGCAATAGTGCATTAAGAATAACCACTGCCAAGTACTACCTGCCCAGTGGGCGTCTGATCCAAAATCCGAAACGTTTGTACCGTAGAGATACCGACATTTTCCTCACAGAAAGCATAGTTGCAAACGATACTACCGAAATAGACACCAAAAAGAATTACTACACCAGAGACGGTCGAGTAGTTCATGGAGGCGGGGGCATCAAACCAGACATCGAGGTAGAACCACCAAAAATTTCTAATTTTGAAGCAGCACTTATTCGTAAGTCTATGTTTTTCAACTTTGCCATTACCTATGCTGCTCAGCTTAAGGAAAAACCTGATTCGTTAGTAATTGACGACAAAATACTCTCCGAATTTCGCCAATATCTCAAGGATAAGAAGTTTGACTTTGAGCTTGAAGGCGAAAAGGAACTGGCGGAGTTTCAAAAGGTTGCTCAAGAGCGAAATTACGACTCACAGATGACAAAGACAATTGCAACCTTACAACAAAAGCTTGAAGAAATCAAGAAAAGCGAATTTGACAAATGCCGCGATTTTATTTCTCAATTATTAGAACGAGAAATTGCTGCTAAGCTCTGGGGTACGCAAGCTGGAATTGAGGCCACCTTTGATGACGACCCGGTAATCCAGAAAGCTCTAAAAATACTATCCAATCCTGAACAATATGCATTTATGTTAGGGAAAAAGTAAACTGTGGAACCGTCGATTCTTCTGTTGTTCTTTGGCATCGGTGCTCTGGTTGGGCTATTGGCTGGCTTTTTCGGAATCGGGGGGGGTGCAGTACTTAACCCTTTTCTGCTAACGTTCTTTGAGTTGCACAACTATAATCCCGAAATTTATGTGCAATTAGCCTTTGGTACAAGTTTGTTTGTCTCGACATTTAGTTCTTTGTTTAGTGTGTATCGACATCAAAAAAACCACAATGTAATCTGGCGAGTTGTACCAATTGTAGCACCTGGTAGCATCATTGGTGCGTATTTGGGTTCATGTACGGCAGCAATACTTCCTGGGGCTATATTAAAAAAGATATTTGCTCTCGCTGTGGCAGTTTTGGCCTATCAGATGTTTAGAGGATACAATAGCGTTTCCCAGGTAAAATCATCAAAACATGAAATAGCTCGATTAATTTCCATTGGTTTGGGTGGTGGTTTTGTAGCTGCACTTATCGGGATAGGTGGAGGTATTCTCTATGTGCCCCTGATGGCTCTGGCGTTACATTACTCAGTAAAAAAAATAGCTGGAACTTCCAGCGCTATCATCATTTTCACCGCTTTGGCTGGCACAGTTGGCTACGTACTGCACGGCTGGAACCATCCCTTGTTACCAGATGGTAGCTGGGGATTCGTTTATGTAAAGGGAGTAATACCGTTATTAGTGGGAGCATTAATATTTTCCCAAATCGGGGCCCAGCTTAATCACCTTTTGCCTGCGAAAATCGTGAGAGTGTTATTCGCAAGCTTTCTGGTAGTTGTATTCATAAAAATGATGTTCTTCTAAGAGGCAGCAAAGGTAATTGTCTCCTTTAAATGAAATGATAGATCAGTATTGTTAATCAAATGTTTTCCTGGCAGAGGAGATTTTAAAATTGCGAACAGGCAAAATGTTGGTGGTCAGTTATGCATCACTCGATAAACTCCAGAGAACAGACTTCTGCAAAATGCGAAAATTGGTAGCCGCAGGCTTCAGCCTGCGAGTCGTACTTTCTATATTTATAATGCCTTACGCAACCTAAGGGTTGCGACTACCATTAATTTAAGATGTAAATTGTCTATTTTGCAGAAGTCTATCCAGAGAAATAATAGGAATATTTCTGGTATTTTAGCTCAAGGTAATAGTGATGCGGCTGTCAGAGTAAAAAACTGAGAGTACTGAAACTTGAATGCGGTGTGAATTGAGAACCAAATCACAAAATTAACAGGAGGTAATAAGGATGAAAGGAAAGAAGTACGTTTACTATTTCGGATCTATGGGTACTGAGGGCCGAGCCGAAATGCGCGAATTATTAGGTGGAAAAGGTGCTGGTTTAGCAGAAATGAGCCGTATTGGCATTCCCGTACCACCTGGTTTTACTATCTCTACCGAGGCATGTGTGGAGTACTTCAAAAGCGACGGCAAGCTTCCAGATGGATTAATAGATCAAGTTAAGGAAGGACTGGCCAAAGTAGAAAAAGAAATGGGGCGTAAATTTGGCGACCCACAAAAGCCCTTGCTGTTCTCGGTGCGTTCGGGAGCCCGTGTTTCCATGCCTGGCATGATGGACACGGTACTAAATTTAGGGCTCAATGATACCACAGTGGAAGGATTAGCCAAAGAGACCGGAAATCCCCGCTTTGCTTACGACTCCTACAGACGGTTTATTCAAATGTTTGGTAACGTTGTTTACGGAATTGATGGGGACCTTTTCGAGGAAGCATTGGCAAAGAAGAAAAAAGAAGTTGGTGCCAAATATGACACGGATTTGACTGCCGAAGACCTTAAAGACCTAATTGAGCAGTTCAAGGAGATTTTCCAGAAACACGCTAACAAACCATTTCCTCAAGATCCCTGGGAGCAACTGCTGGATGCCATAAAGGCGGTATTCCGCTCCTGGAATACCAAGCGGGCAGTAGATTACCGCCGAGTGCACAAAATCCCAGAAGACTGGGGCACTGCTGTCAACGTACAAACCATGGTATTCGGGAATATGGGCGAAGATTCTGCAACAGGTGTGGCTTTTACCCGCGATCCAGCTACCGGCGAAAAACGTTTCTTTGGCGAGTTCCTCAAGAACGCTCAGGGTGAGGATGTTGTGGCTGGAATCCGTACCCCTCAACCTATCAATGAGTTAGGGCGAACAGATGAAAGCCAAATCAGCTTGGAACAAGAAATGCCTGAAGTTTACAAACAATTAGAAGAAATTTATCAAAAACTTGAACATCACTATCGTGACATGCAAGACATCGAGTTTACCATCCAGCAGGGTAAGTTGTGGATGTTGCAAACTCGTACCGGCAAGCGTACTGCAATGGCAGCTATCAAAATTGCAGTGGACATGGTGGAAGAAGGATTAATTTCTAAGGAAGAAGCAGTGCTACGGGTGGATCCTGATCAATTAAATCAATTGCTGCATCCTCGTTTCGACCCCAAAGCTGAAAAGGTGTTTCTGGGACGTGGAATTAACGCCTCTCCTGGAGCAGCTTCTGGCATGGTAGTGCTGGATCCGGACAAGGCCGAACAGTGGGCCAAAGAGGGTAAAGACGTGATCTTGGCACGTACCGAAACCTCACCAGATGATTTTCACGGCATGGTGGTAGCTAAGGGTATTTTGACCTCCCGCGGTGGTGCCACTTCCCATGCTGCTGTAGTGGCACGCGGCATTGGTAAACCATGTGTAGCAGGCGCAGAAAAAATCCAAATAGATTACAACACCAGAACTCTACGTTCTAACAATCTGGTAGTAAAAGAAGGCGAGTTCATCTCTATTGATGGTACGGCCGGAGAAGTGTATGTTGGCAAAGTGCCCACCATCTCTTCGGAAATAACCGCTGTGGTACTGGGACAAATGTCCGAGACAGAATCTGAGCTTTTCCCTTATTATAAAAAGCTGATGGGGTGGGCAGATGAAATTCGCCGTTTGGGAATTCGCACCAATGCCGATACCCCTCAGGATTCGCTGGCGGCGCGCAAGTTCGGGGCTGAGGGAATTGGCCTCTGCCGTACCGAGCATATGTTCTTCGAGGGCGACCGCATTGATGCAGTACGAGAGATGATATTTGCCGCTACCAAAGAAGACCGCAAGAAAGCTCTGGATAAAATCCTTCCCATGCAGCAATCCGATTTCGAGGGTATTTTCAAGGTAATGGAAGGGCTGCCAGTGACCATACGCCTGTTAGATCCGCCACTCCACGAATTTCTCCCTCATGAGGATGACGAAATTAGAGAGCTGGCGCCCAAAATAGGGGTAAGCTATGAGGAACTCAAGGCAAAAATAGAACAGTTGCGCGAAGCCAACCCAATGTTGGGACACCGTGGCTGCCGATTGGGAATTGTCTTTCCGGAAATCACCGAGATGCAATCGCGGGCAATTTTTCAGGCGGCAGCAAAATTGACTAAGCAGGGAGTAAATGTAATCCCTGAAGTAATGGTGCCGTTGGTAGGACATCGTGACGAACTTGCCCATCAAGAGAAGATCATTCGCAGGGTTGCCAAAGAGGTTATGGAAAAAGAAGGAGTAAATTTTAGCTACAAAGTTGGTACAATGATCGAGGTACCACGAGCGGCCCTGTGTGCTGACGAGATAGCCGAGGTCGCCGAATTTTTCTCCTTCGGCACTAACGACCTTACTCAGATGACACTCGGCGTCAGTCGAGACGATGCCGGTAAATTTCTCCCCCTTTATGTGGAAATGGGATTCTACAAGTATGATCCCTTCCAGTCTATTGACCCCAATGGTGTTGCTGCTTTGATGCGTATAGGAGTAGAGAAGGGTCGTAAAACTCGTCCCAACTTGAAAATCGGTATCTGTGGCGAGCACGGTGGTGATCCTGAATCAATTAGTATTTGTGAGAAACTCCAAATGGACTACGTGAGTTGCTCACCTTTTCGGGTACCAATTGCTCGTTTAGCCGCCGCCCAAGCTAAGTTGAAAGTGTAATTACTAAACCTAAACAAATGAGATCTGAAAAACTAAAGGGAGTTGGATTTTCCAACTCCCTTGCTATTTGTGTCATGACCGATGGACTGTTCCTTCGCTGGCTAGGTCCCAGTGACTTCAGAGATGAGTAGGCATTCCCCTGCATAGAAT
>Ga0164310_10000180_pt1 | contig 32345 bp, 28 predicted proteins | sample GuaBasSedimGuay1_FD_121795 | JGI IMG/M metagenome (GOLD analysis project Ga0164310, IMG submission 121795) | Subseafloor sediment microbial communities from Guaymas Basin, Gulf of California, Mexico - Guay1, Core 4569-9, 0-3 cm | ecosystem: Environmental > Aquatic > Marine > Hydrothermal vents... | reverse complement strand
CTATAAGAAAAGCAATTGAAAGAGCATGCATCGAATGTAAAATCCTAGTTAGGCAATTGTTATTTTTAACCTTTTAAATTCTAAAAAGGTTTTTGAAAAAAAAGATTTATGAAGGCGATAGTAAAATTAAAGGTATGCGCACACTAACAATTTATTACTCTAAAACCGGTAATACAAAACTTATTGCCGAAACAATCGCAAAAGAAACAAAAAGCGAGCTCTTAGCAATAAAACCAAAAAAGGAAATCAAATCAACGGGATTTTTGTTGTATTTTCGTGGTGGTTTTCAATCAATAACAAAACGAAAAATCGAAATTGAGGAACCAAAAATTGATATTAATAATTTTGATTTGATTTTCCTTGGTACGCCTGTCTGGGCCTGGAATCTCAATCCTGTGGTAAGGTCTTTTCTTGAAACTATCCCTATAAAAAACAAGAAAATCTGCCTCTTTTGTTGCTGTGCAAGCTCAGGCAAAGGAGTATTAAAAGACTTGGAGCAAATTTTAGAAGGAAATGAAATCTTAGGAAAAAGAGAATTTATTGAACCTTTGAAAAACGACACTGAAAAAGCTATAAGTGATGCTAAAAAATGGGCCAAAGAAATGAAACGAAAGGCCAGAAAATAGGCTACAGTAGAAAAAGCTACTAGCGATTCACAAATAACAATGACTTTTTTGAGATGAGTAATTAAAATTGAGCGAGAAAGTCAATAATGACATCATAGAATTTGGCTGAATTCTCATGCATCATATTATGACTCGCTTCGGGAATATAAACAACCGGAAAATACTCAAGCAATTTTTTCTCGGAAAAGAATAATCCCTTATTTCTTTCGCCAAAAATAGCAAGAGTTGGGACCGATAATTCAACAAGCTGGTAGATCAGCTGGTCATAACTTGAAGACCACACAAGCGCTTCTGCTGATTTGTAAATAACCAAAGGACCAGCTTGTTTGAAAGTAGGAAGATAATTTGCAAATGCAGGGTCTTCTTCCATCTTCGATAAAAATTTTCGAAAACCATTCTTTTCCCATAATTCGAGGCCATATTCACTGATTATTTTCTTTGAGAAAAAACAATCTCTAACATCAAGATTTCCTTCCACAAAAATTAAACCAATAACTCTATTCTTTAATTGCTTAGCAAGATAGATCCCAATGGGTCCTCCCATCGAATGTGCGACAATAACAATGTCTTCAGAAAGGGGCAAATTGTCCAATAATTGTTTCAGACAGGTAGCTTGTTCTTGCATTGAATATGAGAAATCTTTAGGAGTACTGGAATGCCCATGCCCAATCAAATCAGGTAATAAAAGCTTGTAACTCTTGAGTTCTTCGAAATTAAACGCCTCGAGAAAACAACTTTTTGAGGAGCCTAAACCGTGAAGAAAAAGAACTGTCAAATCTTTTGGACCCTCGGAAAATAAATAGCTAATAACAACATCACTATCTAAAGTATATTGCTTTTCCTCAGAAGGATAGTTAGAAATATCCAATGCATTCAACCTCAATTGTTGGTAATCGTTGAAGTTCTTTTCCTCACTTAAGAGCTTTTTGAAAGGAGAAAAAGACAGAAACAACTCAGAAATTGTTTGGTTGCTTATCAAACTAGTCATTAACTATGAACATCTGTTTGTGGATGGACACTAGTAAGGCCACCTGACCATTGTAAATATATCCCGTGAGTAACTTCATTTTTGTAACAATATAATCTGAAGGAATAAAAGCTATCCTCGCTAGGTGGATTAAAAGTAAAATACCGGTTTGTTCCATTATAAATAAGAAGTGGTGCTTGCTGTTCTTGAACGAGGAAAATTTTGTAATACCAACCGGGTAGAAAATTCAATGGTTGTAACCAATAAAAATGGACAGAGTTTCGTTTATTGCTTAAGCCAACAAACTTGCGACAATTTAAGGGGACCAAGTAATAAGGATTATCGAATTTATCTGTTGGATTGGTAAAATAGTCGAAAATTTCTGCATAGTCTGAATAACCATCTTGATCAGTATCACTTGATGTTGGGTCAGTAATGAAACCATCTGCCCCCGGAACTGTCTCCTCATAATCTAATAGCAGATCTCTATCTGTGTCATTTGACCTATAATCAGTATTGTAATATTGCTCCGCAGTGGCATTTAATCCATCCTGATCAAAATCAATGTCATGTACGTATTGCCAAAAATAAAAGAGAATGCCAGCCACAAGACTAATAGCAGTATTAATGAGCTTTTGAGCGATAGAATACCAGCAAGCATCTGTTTGATTGCTTTTGATAGGGCAATAATATGGATAGGCGAGCAATGCCGCTTGATGAACCCAACCCTAGCATTTATCTTTCCTTGCTAATCTCTTTGCACGCTATAATTCCCGGAGGTCGTTAAAATGAATTGGTCATCACTTAAGAGCCTATAACAATAATCTTCATACGTAGTGTGTGGCTCGAAGGCATCATTATGAGCATGGAAGGGGACAGTCAGGTCTTGAATGAGATGGATAACATGACCAAGTTCATAGTATGCATGCGATTTGTTAAGAACTACTCCCTCAAGCCCAAGATAGAAATTTACTGCAGCAGTAAAATGCTCACGTGCGTGATAAGGTGCACCTAAATCACCCAAATAGCCTCTCTTTCTATTTGGATCCCAATAGTGGCCCTTCTTTAAGAGAAAACTTAAGTCATATGCGACTTGGGCTCTACTGAGCATTTCAAAATAATTCTGCTCCGAATCGCGGAGTTCAGAGTAGCATTAAAAAAGATAGCCACTCTCGTTTTCACTATCAAGATAAAGGCAATTAATTGATTGGACAATTAGACGAGAATGCATACCAAAAGGATAAGAACTCGGATAAGCCTGTGTTTGAGGAGTAGATGGACTATTTAATACCGTCAATATAAGGCTTGTAAAGAGAATAAGGAGGAGTAATTTCTGCTTCCCTTTCAATTAACTCACAAATAATTTAGGAACAAATTGCCTTATAATTTATTCCATTTGGAATTTCAACGAAAGGTGTTCATATAGTTCTGGAATGAAAAAGAAGAATGTGAAATTTAAGCCCAAAAAAGCCGGAGAAATTTTCTTCTCTTTCTCTTATTGAACAACACACTAAGTTTTTTACACAATTATAGCAGGGATAAAGCAATGGTTAATTCTCAACCGAGTGTTTAAGAAATTAATTAAGTTTGTAAATGGTATTAAAAGAATCTCTAGTATTGTCGAACAGCATTTTACAAAAGCAGCTTGTTATTAAATTCTTTAGCACAACCTGGAGGCTTCAGCTCAGTAGTTTTTTCTATACTCACTTGCCATTAAATTTCTTTTTTTTAAAGTTAAAATAATAGAAATTCCTCTAGCAGTCATAAACGAATTTTGAACCAATAAGGCAATCACTTACCAGCTTTTCGCTATAGAGTTCTTTGAGAAGTTCAATGGTATTTAACCCGCTGCAATGGTTAAAAAATAATTTTGGTTTGTCAAAAGATTCCTCAAGCTTTTTAGCAACAAGAGCAACCTCTGCTCTTGTGAACTGGTACATATGTGTTCCCCCAACGATTGCTTGAAACTTTTCTTCCGGGAAGTGCTTCCTTATTGCGCCCAAAGTATTCAACAAGCCCGCATGGCAACACCCACAAAACACCACTAATCCTTCTTTTGTTTTCAAAATTAAACTCATATCATCCTTCATTTTATCTAGCAACCATTTATCACTTTGCTTAGTAAAATGATATTCAGAGATTCCGGCTTTGTATGGTCGTTCTGTTATTTCGCCTGTTACAAAAAGAACATTGTTTATTGCATAAAAGTCTCGAGTAAAAGTGAAGGAAACTTTTCTGATCAATGCTTCTGGCATTGGTGGAAAGCCAATATCTTGAAACATTTTACGGAACCATTTCTTCTTTCTTCTAACTTTTTTCGAGTACACATCTGGATGGGCAATGATCTTTAATGGATGCTCGGTTATGCGTTTTTTTAGAAGTTCACGCAAACCCCCCGTATGATCATAATGCCCATGCGAAAGAACTACCGTTTCAATTGTGTTTGGATCAACACCTGCAATCTCCATATTGTGAAGGAGGGTCTTCCCATTTGTACCCGTATCAAAGAGCACTTTGAAGCTCTCAGCGGCAAAGTAAAAAGACTGCCCATGATCAGCTATAAAACCTTTGCCAGGTGGGGCTATATCATTATAGAGATTTATTACTGATACTTCCATTATAATCACAGATTGCTTTTTTTAGAAAAACAACATTAGATACAAATATTTGAGAATAATTCTTTTTAATTGTATTTACCTTGTTTAAAGATATTACACTAAAAAATGTGGTTTTTACCATGCCAAAAAAGAACAGATATAATTTTGATGAACTAATTACGCGAGAAGGCACAGATGCGATTAAATGGGATGCGAAGTTCATGGAAGAATACTTTGGTGTTGGCGACCTCCTTCCACTCTGGGTGGCAGACATGGACTTTCGAGCACCTGAAGTTCTTCTCCAGGCACTTAAAAAACGCGTAGAGCATGGTATTTTTGGCTACACTATTCCATCTGAATCTTATTATCAAGCCATCATTAACTGGTTTAAGCAAAGGCATGGTTGGTCGATTGAGAAAGAATGGTTGCAATTTGCACCGGGTGTGGTCACAGCCATTAATGTGATCATACAGACTTTCAGCAAGCCCGGTGATGGGGTTATTATACAAGAACCAGTCTATTATCCATTTGCTAGAACAATTAAAAATAATGGGAGAGAAATCTTAAACAATGAGTTGCTCTTTTCTGGGGGGAGCTATCAAATTGACTTTAAAGACCTCAAAGAGAAATGCGCTATGCCACGAACAAAGTTACTTATTCTTTGTTCTCCTCACAATCCCGTTGCCAGGGTTTGGAAAACAGAGGAACTGAAACAGTTGGGAGAGATCTGTATGGAAAACAACGTACTTGTTATTTCAGATGAAATTCACTGTGACATCACTTTTAACAATCATAAACACATTCCTTTTGCTTCAATTTCACTGGAATTTGCTAAGAGAAGTTTCACATGTGTTGCTCCCACAAAAACATTTAATATTGCTGGCTTAAAGTCGAGCAATGTTATTATTCCAAATCCTACTTTACGAGAGGATTTCACAACGGCTCTTACCAATATTTCAATCGCTTCACCATCAATTTTTGCTCTGGTTGCAACGGAGACCGCTTATAACAGCTGTGAAAATTGGCTAAACGAAGTGCTTGCTTATATTTGGGACAATTATTGCTTTTTGAAGGATTTCTTTGCAATAAACTTCCCAAATTGTTATGTTCTCCCCCTCGAGGGAACATACTTACCATGGGTAGACTTTCGGCCTTTAGGCATTGAAGCAAAAGAATTAGACCGAATCATAAAAGAAGAAGCAAAAGTAGGCCTTGACGATGGGGCAATGTTTGGTGAGTCAGGTGCAGGATTCCAAAGAATCAATATTGCTTGCCCACGAGAAATTTTAAAAGAAGCGCTCAATAGAATTCGAGACGCACTCATTAAACGTCTTAAAAAGTAAGGCGAAGGGCTTCTCCCAAATACAGCTCTAAAAGGGACTTTACTTAAACCTCTTTAGAGGAATCTTTTTGCCGCTTAATTAAAGGTGTTCTTGAAAGCACCTGTAAAAGATCTGGCTTCTTTTTTTTCAAGGTCCGTGTGTGAGATGGCAAGTCAGGTGAAATTGCTGAAACAGAATGCTTTTGAGTTGAGACAACACCTTTTGACTGTATCAATATTGCTTTTCGGAAACTTTCTTCTGCTTCTTTCCGTTTTCCTTGATGGGAGTAAATTGTCCCGGCAATTTTGTAAAAGCTATTCTCTCGAGGTTTATAGCTGAAAGCTTTGCTAAATAATCTCACAGCGTCTATGCAATCTCCTTCTAAAAGTCTATAAAAACCTTGAAGAAATTTCATTTCAAATGCTGAGAGTTCTTCGACTTTAGACGGCTTAGTGCATTTTTTTTGCAACAAGTTCAGTTCGTTCACCATTTACTTTCAAGCACCTTTAAGAAGCAACAGAGTATCTTAATCTCACTTTAAAAACATGCCAATACCGAAAGAATTAGTCTTGTATCAAGAACATTTGAGAAAAATAACCCTTATAAAATGAAGACGGGGTGAAAAAATGTTCCCCCGTCTTTTTTCCGCCTTTTCTCAGGGAAAAGAGACACTTCTATTTCTAATAGTTCTTTTACTGGTAATACTATCCACTCTATTGGCTCTCACTCATGACAACATCTACCTTGTTTTTTTAAAAACTTTTTTCAAAAAAAGGCTTACTTTCTAACTTTTTTTGAAGAAAGCTTTGTTCGACGCAGCGTTCCCATAACAATAATGAAAGGGACTACAAAAACAATTGTAAAAGCCGAGCTTGTTTCAGTTGGAGAGGAAGGAGTTGTCGTTATGGTTGAAATATTAATCCTTACTTTGAGAGCCCAGATATCACTAAAAGGCTCTCCTTCGGCATTTGTACTGCCAGCGATAGTAAAAGTATTATCACCCTCAAAGATAAATGCTGCGCCACTGTTGCCAAACATGTCTCCAAAAGTAAAATTCCATAAGAGGTCCCCATTACTATCTATTCGTAAAAGCCAAGCATCACCTTGTTCTGCTCCAAAGTTATGTGTGGAGCCTAAAACTGCGAAACCACCATCTAACATTTCTTGAAGATAAGTAGCGCCATCAAACTCAGGCCCACCAAAAGTTTTATTCCAGAGCTGTTGGCCGAAAGCATTTGTTCGTATCAACCAAATATCTGAATCGCCAGCACCAAATGATTTCGTGGTCGCCAAGATTCCAAAACCGCCATCATTACATTCCACAAGCGCAGCTGGTCTTTGAAAGCCTATTGTATCACCGAAGGTCCTATTCCAGAGTTCATTTCCATTTGAGTCTACTTTGATTAACCACACTTGATTAGAGTCTGTAATGTTATACGTATAGCCTACTACAGCAAATCCACCATCCTGGCATTGGAGAACGGAATGGGGGGAAAAGCAACGATCAATATCCTTTTTATGATAAGTTTGTTGCCAGAGCCTTCTCCCTGTGGGCAACAAACGCATTAACCAAATATCATTATCATTAAACGGCCCACGAGTTACACCAGCAGCAATCAAGTCATCATTAGAACATTCTGCAATTGAGAAACCTTCATCACCAACCCAACTAGAAATGTCGTCTTGATTCGGGCCGCTATAGGAATGGTTCCAGAGAACATGTGCTGTTGGGGATAGTTTGGTGATAAGAAAGTCACTATTAGTTACAGCAACAGAGGTATTAGTAAAAGTTGATGCAAGAGCAAACCCTCCAAGTCGACAATTGATGATTTCATAACCGATATCTTCTTCTTCAGCCCCATAGGTTTTGTTCCAAAGATAACTACCATTAGCGGCAATTTTAAGGATGAGAATGTCATAATTTCCTTTCCCACTCGAGTTTGTAAAACCCGAGATAATATATCCCCCATTTGGATCCTTTACAATCGATGAAGCGGCATCCTTATAGGCCCTGGGGTAACTTTTCTCCCATAAAACATGGGCAGTTTTTTGTATCTCTAAAGAGACTACATCTGTAAAATCATTTAAACTGCCGGTAAAAAAAAGAACTTGAAAAAGAACGAGTATACTCAGAATAGAAAAGGAAGCTAATTTGTGCTTTTTCAAAGAGAAAAACTCCTCTACTTAGTTGTAAATCTCAACTTATTATATAAAAGAATAGTTTTGAGCAATAGACTGTTATTTATTACAAATAGCTATTCCTTAAAACGAACTGGGAAGAGCATTTATGATGGAAGCGAGAGTCGAACAATCCCCCGTAAAACCAAAAACTCACGCTTTATCCCGAAGACTTTTTGAAATACCGAAAAGTGCAGCGATTGAATCCTTCAGCAATAGTCTCATCGCGTTGGAATTCCACCCAATCAGAAATACTCTCAGCAAGAATAAAATCATATTGGCATAAAAGGGGGGCAAGTTCAAGACAACCTTCTTCTTTGAACACTTCAAAATAAACACACCGGTGAATGTCAAAGCCAAACTCTTGCTCCTGGTCAATAACTGTTTTACAACGGAAAAAGTCGTTTTCGTAAAGCTCTTTATTGGTAGCTTTTGTTGTCTCGACAAAAGTTCTCCAAGGGTCCTCACTTGTGGAAAGCATAATTGCTTGCGAAAGAAGTATCTCTGTAAGCATCTCCCGATATATTGCCAGCATTTGTTCTACTAACTCATCATGGGTAAGTTGTTGCGATTCATGCAAGGCAATAAGAAAGATAGGGTTAATAGCATCGTTTTTGAGGATGTTAGAATTATCACTATATTTTGCCAATAAGCGCTGAAAAACTAATTGGAAAGAAGTGTTTATACGTTCTGCTTCTGGAAGCGGGTATTGTTTTTTTAATTGAGCTTCTGTTAATTGGAAAAAAAGGTCGATAATAGGTTCTATTGGTTCAACTATTGAATCGCCGTATGCTGAGTCCATGATATGTTCCAACCGGAGGATAGATTACCACTTTTCCATTAAAAGCTTTGAGTTCATGAGGACAATATGAGGATAATATTACCTCGAAACAGATGTCAAAGAGGACGGGGCTTAGATTTACATGTCGCCCAAACCTTTTTAATTTCAAAATACCAAAAGAAACAAGTGAAATAAAATGAGAATGAAAAAAATTCTTCTCTTGACTTTCATAGCCTTTTTAGCGGTTACTCCGCTTTCCCTCGCAAAAGGACGTACAGTCGTTTCTAATGGCGTGTTTCAAGTTACCATTGAAATTACAAATGCTTATTATTTTGCAGCAGATGCTGATGGAATAGAGAATGATATTGCAGCCGAATTTACACTCAATGTAGAACATGAAGGCATGTATTGCTGTATGAACAAAGTTGTAGACTTTTACTTCCTTGCCTCCTTGAAATGCCCCTCAGGATACTACTATGATTATCTCTATCAATTCATTTGCGTTTTAGACACATATGCAACACCAACCATTTATTTCTATAACCATGCTGGCGAAGCTGGGTGGTATCAAGTTATATTGACCTGCTATCTCCCTTACTACGCAAATTATTACGTATATGGAAGTGATTGTTTCGCCTTTGACCCTCCAGGTGGTGATGAAGGCGCCGGAGGGCCTTTGCAGTGCGAAATTAAACTATGAAATAGATCATACGAAAAGTAAGCTATGAATGCCATTGAGAAGGGTACTTTAGTGAACAACAATCTTTCGTATCAAGACTTTGCTATTCTCTTAGCATTAGAAACAAATCCTTCAATGCCAATGACTGAGCTGGCTCAACTTTTAGGGATAACAAGGATAACAGCAAAACGAAAAGTTGATGACCTGTTTGAAAGAGGGATTATTCGAAAAATAATCGCTATCTATGACCCCCTAACACTCGGTTTACAGCGGACATATGTTTTGGCCCAAGTACAATCAATAACTGATCTGGGAAAACTGGAACAAGCTTGTGATGAACATCCCTATACCCATTATCGAGCAAGGGCTTTTGGTGGGGCATTCCATTTATTTATGCAATTTGATATTCCAAAAGGCTCAACGAAACTTCTACAAGGATTTTTTGAACAATTAAAAAAACGTAAGATTGTTTCCACTTTTGAAATATTCACCAGCATAGGAATCGGGAAAAATCGCTTCGCAGACCTCACGAGATTTAATATGGAAATTTCTCGCTGGCATTTTTCATGGAAAGAGTGGTTCAAACTAACCGAGCGGGCAAGCAAAACTCTGCCGGAAGTTCCAGAAATAAAAATTGACCTTTCGACTTTTAATCCCAAGCAGTTCCAGATTTTACGATTTCTAACAATGGATGGAGCGATCAAGCAAAGTGAACTCAAAGATAAATTGAAAATGAGCAAAACACAAACGCACCGAGATTACAATTACGTCTTAAACCATTACATTGAAACCAAAAGATTACTCTTTGATCGAAGCATTTTTGACTTGACGGAATTCTATTTGGGTATCGGTTATAATGTCCCCGACAAGATTAAAGCAGAACTCTACCATACATTGGAAAATAACCCCCCACCTTTTCAGCTAATATATAATATTTTAGAAGGGGGCCACATAATCCTATCAGCAAACATGAGCCCAGCCCAAGCATCAGAGTTTGCTTTTTCGATGTGGGAAAAAATTCCAAGGAGTAAAATCTTTAACTTAGACACACAAAAATCTAAACTTTATTGGTTCTATCCTGAAAACTTTGACTTCACTCTCAAGCAATGGAAAGTTTCGAAGGAGTACATGATTACAGAACCACTAGAAAAACTCAAGAAAAATGGTGAAAAGTAGTAGCTAAATTGGTGGGATATGCTTTCAAATGCTTTGGGAGAAAAGTAAAATAAGCAGTTCCTGCTCTCCTCTTTTTTTTCTCTATAAATAAGAAAGAATATGAGAGAAACAAACCCAAAATCAAATGAAAAATCATTTGAAAAGCAAAAACTTATCAGTAAAAAAAAAAAAGTAATTATGAAGCAAAAATGTTTGAATGGATAAATTTTGCATTAATACTTTTCTCACTTGTCATGTTTGCATTCTTTTATAGCTTAAGTACGCTACCAGTTACGTTGAGCGAACGGCGTGGCGAGCGAGCTTGGAAAGAATGTGGAATTTATCGCTTTATTGCTATTCTCTTTGAATTTGCGGCAATAATTTTTATTTTTCTCTGGATCTGCTATCCTTTTCCTCCTATCGATTGGCCGATTCACCAACATTGGTGGGTGGGTATAATTATTTCAATAATTATTGCCATTCCATCAACGGCGTTCATGATTGTTGGTATGCTCCACGCCGGAAAAGAAACAAGTGCCCCTTCAAAAGAGACACCAATGTATGGCGGGATTTACAATTACATACGCCATCCTCAAACACTTGGAGAAATGTCGTTATTTATTGCTCTAGGATTTGCTGTTAATTCTTGGTTCATGGTTCTCCTTCTAACTGCATATGTTCTTCTTTATACTCCAATAATGATAATCATCGAAGAGAAGGATTTGATCAAGCGATTTGGTGAGTCTTATCTCGAGTATCGAAAAAGGGTCGGCGCTCTGTGGCTAAAAAGGAAACGTAACTAAAACTGCTTGTACATCAGCTGTCCTTCAACTGTTTTTCTCATACTAAGGTTCCATTATTAATAGGAAAGATTGAAGAAGGAAGAAAGTGATTGATAAATCAGAGCATTGTTAGCCTTTTTGGAGGAGTTAAATTGTAAAGAAACTTGTGCAATTGTTAATTGTTCTTTTTACGAGTATTTAATGGCAAGTGGCACTTTTGCTACGGCAGATTTTTCCGTTCAAGTTGGAGAAATAAATACTTATGAAGTTGTTAGTTCAAATTGGAGCTTGACTGACAACACGAATAGCGATTCAGGTACGGGATCGCTTTTGGAGGCAATCAATATGCTATTGGTACGGAAGCCACAATAGAAGTTACCGGAACAATAGCGACAAGTGTGACCTGGGAAATAGATGTCTATGGACAAACTGCAACAAATACAAAATGATGCCAGCGACACTTCGAAGATGTTACAATTTCTCTACATGCCCTGGAATCTTTCAACGAGAATAGGGATATGGGATCAGCAAGAAGTAGAAATGGGCCCCCGCTAATGCTGGATTTATTCTTTTTAAAACCCACGGCTTTTGGAGCACTTTTTACAACTCTTGACCAGCAGGGCGAGATGCCAGTCTACATTCTACCATCCTACTGGACGGCTCAAGAAAATGATGGTTATTATGACGATTCCCATAAAATCGCCTTCTTTGACTGAGTAATGAATGCAATTTATAATGACACTGGCTGTAACATATATTTTGCTGGAAGTTATTGTGTGAAAATTGCTTATGAACAAGGGACCGGCATCCTTTATGGGTTCAAACTAAAGTTGGCATATTCTGGACATACGGGCTCAAAGGCACTGTCTTTGACATACAGCAACGTATTGAATTGAAAAATTATAACCTTGGGAAAAACATCTTCGATCCTTCAGACACCATTGGTTTTTTCTGGACAATTGCTATTCCAGTACTTTTAGCCTTTGGCATATTTACACGTCTTCGTAAGCGACAGAAAAAAGAGCACTAAATAACTGCTCATGCGCCATTCGACGCCAACTTTTTTTCTTTGGGAGAAAGAATCACTCCCACAATCTTTTCATAAAGGGAAAGGTTTTTTTACAAGAGCAAAGGAAAAAAGCTTTGTTAAAGAACTCTTAGTAAAGACTTTTTAAAGTAAGAAATGTTGTTAAATTAGGCATTTATTAACAACACAAAAGAAACAAGAAGTGTAAAAAATGACGGCAAATAAATATGAACCAATTCAAGAGATCATTTTAGAGATCACTACCGGAAGCAAACGAAAGGATGCAACGGATGATGCAGTAATATTAGATATTGGTGGTCATTCTTGGGAACTTGACCTTCCAAAATACGATGACTTTGAAAGAGGAAAAACAGATCGCTATGAATTAGCAGTTCCAGAGGGGATGGATAGCTCTTGGTTTCGCTTTCTCTGTTTTAAGAAGAAAGGCGACCTCCAAAGGGATGACGAATGGCTTTTAGCAAAGGTCAAACTTACCATCAATAGTAAAGTTGTTTATGAGAAAGACAATCTGAATGCACTCCTGAAAGTTGACCGGAATCGTTGGTGTGCGCCAGATTTCTCCTACGGAAAAGCAGGTGAATAACCTATAACATCCTTTTAGGAGAAGTCTTCAATTTTTTTCAACTTTTTTTCCTACGATAATTTTCCTAATTTTTACTAATGACATGGTAGGACACACAATTTTTTTAATTTTAAAAGAAAATTTGAAGTGAAGAATAAAACGAGTATTTTTTAATTGACTTCGTATTAACAAATAATAGAATTTGAAAAGTATAAAAAAATAATCACAAAAATAAAAGTACAAATCAGGTTATATGAGGGTGGCAAATGATGGAATGCCCTCGATGTCGCAAACTACATTCAAAAAGAGTCCATATGAAAATTGTAAAACGCAAAGGAGGATTCCATAAACATACGAAATTCAAATGCCCAGAATGTGGGCTAGTGCGGATGAAGCCAAACAATTAACAAGATATTTTAATAAATCTCGACTGCTTTTAGACCAAGTTCTCGTCTTTTGTTGGCAATTTTCTCCTTAAGGAGGTCAAAAATCTCGAGAGTTATTTCAATACCGGCTTGTTTAAGTAAATAGCCATGATTTAACCAGAACTTTTGATTATGTGGATCTAGAATAAGCGCTTCTTCACTTGCCTTGAGAGCTTTGGCAAATTCATTGTTATCACAATAGGCAACAGAGAGATTAAACCAGAGAAGGGCATTTTGTGGTGAAAAAGTCAAGGCCTGTTCATAAAGAATAATTGCTTTCTGCGGGGCGCCATTTTCACAATGAATTGTTCCCAGATTACAGAGGGCATTAATGTTTTTAGGGTGCTCTTTTAAAAGATCTTCAAGGAGAGTAATTGCATCCGCTGCTTTTCCTTCAGAAAAGGCGTTCAGAGCTTTTGTTATCAAACGATTTTGTTCTTCTTTCGACAACGTTTTTCTCAACTTTTTTTTATTTCTCGCTATTTGGAAGAATTTTTGGATATTTGGACGATCCCCTCGAGGGGCAGATCTCGAAGACAACTTGGGCACTTTCCCTGCGACTTTACCCACTCTTCGAAGTGAGTAAGATGCCCCTTAGCCTCACAAAAGCTACAAGCGCCAACATCATCTTCAAAAGAGATTGGTAATTTACAAATAACACAACGTAAAAGCTCCTTTCCACAACTTGGACAAACAGTTGCTTGAGTTTCTACCGGCGTTCCACACCAATAGCAATTTCGAGGGATGGTTTTTTTGAAAGAAAGTACTGCTCCTTCTTTTTGCTCTTTATACTTCTTCAAAAGCGGTTGATAATAAGCTATCAGTTTATTGCGATAACCATAATTGAATTCTCGAGCAAGTTTTGCAAGAAAGTTCTCTATAATCTTGACTTGAGAAGTCCTTTGACAAGTTTCTAATAATTGTAAATATTTGAAAATCACCTTCGATGCATATTGTTCTCCCAGAAGACTAGCAATTTTATATAATACAGACAAATGCATTTCTTGATAAATAATTGGCAGGGAATCGTGTGCATCTAGCAATCTCGAAAGAAAGCTATCAATTAAATCAAAACGTAACTCCTCCTCAGGAATGAGTTCGAGTAATGATTGGAAAATAGCCGGCAAACTATTGATAATCATTTTGCGAGCATAATCAAGTATGGGTAATTGATAACTTTCAGGAATTAGAACACTTATTCGACGAAAAATTGCCACACGACTTTTAAATGGTATTTCCTGAAAGGAGCTGGAGAACAAGTTTCTGGCTAGTAGAGTAAAAAGGGCAGTAAGGCGTATTTTAATTCTACCATTTACTTCTTCTTGTAAGATTTCTTCAAGTGAACTAAATTCTTCGAAGAGTAACTGATAGAAAACTATTGCTCGTTGAGGATTTTCTTGTACCTCTCGAGTTAAAACAAGATGGTCGAAAAGTATTTTTGACGCCTCTTCTTTTACTTCCTGATTTCCATCCCAATGAAGCGCTTCGATAATAGCTTTTAAAATAGTAGTGAACAGTTCAGGAGCAAGATACTCGAGAGGAATTGCCCGAAAGAATGCCAAGAGTGACAAGCGATAGTTCTCATTTGGTTCCTTCACAAGTAGCTCCAATATAACCGGGATTGCGGGTGCCAATTTCTTCGTATAAGGGAGAGCAACTTTAGGTATTAAAGGTTTCAATTCAAAAGTAATATCCTCTAGTAAAGTATAAAACAGCGGGGAGGATTTAGTTTCTTTTTTAATTAGTTTGAGAAGTTCTTTGCTCTTTGCTTTTAATTTAGAGGACATAGCTATCACACGAGTATCTTTAATAGATTTTGGGCTATTGTCTATAATAAATACTTAGATTAAAACAAATGTTATCGCAACAAACAAAAGAGCAAGGCTTTTTTGTTAGAAAGCCTATTTATTGTACAAAGAGTAAACGGAAATATTTCTCATGACAAAAAGTATTAGCGTTTTGATGCGAAACTTATATGACCAAAATCCTGAAGTGCGAGGAAAGGCAGCGATGGACCTTGGGGAGAACCTCGCAGTTGAGGCTTTAAGCTCACTTGTGAAAGTTATGATGAATGATGAAAATACAAGTGTGCGATCACTTTGTGCCGAGGCCCTAGGAACAATAGCCGAGCCAACCGTACTTCCAGAGTTAGTGGTTGCGCTTGCAAACGAAACCGAGGAGAAAGTTCGACAGTCCATCTCGTGGGCAATTGAAGCCATTGCACGAAAAGAAGGGCTAACAAAAGATGAAACACTTAAGAAATTCTCGAAAAAGCGCTCTGGTATATTGAAAAAGACACCGCCAAAAACAAAGCCAAAAGAGAGCAGCAAAGCAACAGAACAGAAAAAGGTCTTTAAGACCAAACAAACCTGTAGCGTTAAAATCTCGAGTAATAAAGAGAGCTATCTCTGTGATAATGAAGCCAAATTTTGGATGGAAATGAAATTGGATGACAATTTAACTGTAATTATCCCCTTATGTGAGGAGCATCATAAAATGCTAGAAAAAGATTGAACGAGCTATCACAATAATTTTATGTTCTTTTTTGGCTAATTAGTGAGGAAACTAACTGGGTAAGAGCGATGAAAGACAAACGACGGAAGAAACTCGAGGCTTTAAAATCAGACTTTGAGCGGAGTGCTCAGGAACAATATTTCGAATCCTTCGATAGGAGTAAACTGCGCATTTTATCTTTTACTAAGACAAAAGAACCTCCAGCAACCATTGAAATCCTCTTCATTCCAGGCTTGCTAACAATTTTCCCTCGGTGGGAGAAAGTGGTAAAAGAACTGAACAAATGGTATATAGTACACTATGTTGAAAGCCGAGAGAAATTTTCCAGCATTCTACCAAAAAGAGCGACAATGCGGCTTGAAGAAATTCGAAAAGATTTAGTGTTTGCTATTAAAAACCTGGGACTCCAAAATAAACGCTACATAACAATCTCGAGTTCAATGGGTGGTGCAATGATTTTAGAAAACCTCGCAACCGGAGAATTAACTCCCTTGGACAACATTCTCATTAGCCCGGGAGTCGAGTTCCCCTTTCCAAAATGGATCCGTCCCTTACTACATGTGCTTCCCCCTTTTGTAATGACAATGATCAAACCGTTCATTCGTTGGTACCTTCGCACATTTACTGTTGACTCGAAGAAAGAGCCTGAACAAGCAAAACAATACATCCGTGCAGTTAACGAGGCTGAGATGCGGAAATTACGGAGATGGATCTTAAAAAATGCGAACAAGTACAATGGTTGGCATTTACTCCCAAAAATTCATGGAAAAGTTGTTGTTATCGGGGCATCTACTGATAAGACTCATAAAAGCGATTTTACAAAACGAGTGGCTGAAGCATTACCAAACAGCAGGTATATCGACCTTGGAACAAATAAAGCAGCCCATGACATGCCGCTAGTTGATTTAACAAAAACAGTCATCGAAGAATTAGAAAGCGAGCTTGAGAAAAAATAAAAACGAAGAAAATTTTGGACTATTTCTTCATTTTTCCTCCAACGGCTAAAGCAATGAAAACCACTGCACCACCAACGGAGCTTGAAATTATTATCTTTCGTAAAGCAACTTGATTAACATTGACTTTAAAATGGGCGGTATTCTTCCCAATGTTTCCAAGGCTATCTTCTGCCACAAGATGGAAATACCAAGTGCCGTTCTCCAATCGTTGAGTGATCTTCAAGCTGGTATCATTCACAAATATGCCTGTGTCCTTGGTAACTTTCGTTGTGGGATCTTGGTCTAAAAGGTAATAATACCCAACAATACTGTGCGCATCTGTTGGTTCCGTCCAAGTAAATTCAGGTTTTGTTTTCAAGTATTTCTTTGATGGGTCGGGGTGGGTGGGAGAACTCAATTGCGGTTTTAGAACGGTGCAATCTATGTCGTTTGTTAAAAAGGGGTCCCCAAGAATTGACATGCCATAAAAGAACTCGAGATAATATGTTGTATAATATTCAAAATTCTGAAACCAAGAATACAATGCAAAACCGATAGTTTTATTCTGTGCCAATTGTGAGTAGAAATGATTTCCTCCTAGCATTCCTCCAGACTTTGTTGAACCAACAACTGCTAAGGAAGAGCTACTCGAGTATAGATAAGTAACAGCCAACGAATCATTTGTATCCCAATCTGCAGCATGGCAACAATAAAGATTGTAAAAGAGAAACGGGGGGGCCAAATTATTGATTTCTGCATTTGTTATTGTTTGCCACATTCCATCCACTTTTAGATAGTGTGTTGTAGCGCTGCTGTGGGCGCAGAGGTGGAACCATTCATAATTTTTCGTCACATATTCTAACCAGACATCTTTATATGTATCAGCTCGTTTGAAGATATCCATTCGCTTGGGATAGGTAGAGGAAAGCCAACCCGGCCAATTGTCATAGGTGCCATTTGCCCAAGCCTCCCAGTCATCATCTACAAAAGTTAAAGCCTTATGTGGGCGAGAAAGTTCTCCCTGACGATAAGCATGGCATTTCTTTAGATAACGATAAATTTCTTCTTCGACAGATAAGGAGCCAAAAGTTCGGGATGAGGGATCAATTCGCCCTAAGTAAATTTCAGGGTGAATTTCTCCTGTATGGGAATCATAAACACCATCTACAGGGTCGAGGTCTTCCCAGACACCATCTAAATCGGTGAGAAAGAGGTCGCAAATGAATGTTTCTGCCGGATAATAATTTGGAACCTCATCATGATGGAAATATGCTTGTGGGTACTGCCCGATAAGCACTACTCCCTCGAGGTTTTCTGAGGAATACCAACTTTGAAACAAAGCACGTAATGTTTCTGCACTTCCAACAGCAGAGGTATAGAGTAGAGCATTAAATCCTTGATCATTCAAATCTTGCTGATATTCTACAACGGCATTTTGTATAGTAGTGTTTTGCCAAAGATCTGGGTGTACAAGAATTCGAACAACAGGCTGTTGGGCCTTTTCTAAAGCATTACTTGTTGGTTGTAAGGTAATAATTGGAACAGTTGAAAGGGTAGAAGGTTGGTACTGAGAATCTCTAATCGTCGCTTCTGAGACTGATAGAGAGCTAAAAAGAAATAAAAAAATGATTAAAAACGAGACATGCATTGTTCTGAATTTCATTGGGTTCACACAAAAAATAATTCATTTTTTACTATTTAACTTTCCTTTTTTATTACTGTAAGTTCTTTTAAGCAAAATTCTGCCTTTACCGTGAGCAAAACACTCTGAAGCCTTTTATAGTTCTTTAGCTATAATATTATTGAGGGAGCATTAAATGTTTAATGAACAGGAAGAACTTCCACGCGAAAGACTTCCGACCCGTAGAAGCATACATCGTGAAATAGAAGAAGCCTTAATTAACAAACTCTTCAAGATTGTAGAAGAAATTGAAGTTTTACCAAATGGTGAATTGAATTTTAAACCCTATACTGATAATGTATTAATCCAACTCGAGACTTTTATCGAGAAAAAATTCAAAGAAAAAGTTTTCGACCCAAAACAAGACAAGCAAATTGCTTTATTCCTAGAAAAGATAAAAATTGAACGCGAGCGCCGAGAATTCACTCTCCTCTTTCATCGCTAGCTGCTGTTATTGAAGATCTTTCGTGACTGCTCGTAGTAAAAAAAGATAGCAAAAAAATAAAAAAATCACTCGATAATGAGTGTTTGTAAGTCTTGGTTAGTAGTAAGATCTGTTGTGAAAAAGGTTTTATTTTTCCGGATTTTATCGTATGACCAATTCCACCATTCAATTTCCAACAATTGTTTAATGATCTTCTCAGGGAATCTATATTTCTTATGAACAGCGGGATTCCCAACAGTAATGGAGAATGGTGGAACATCTTTCGTCACAACTGATCCCGCACCGATAATTGCCCCATGACCAATTTTTACGCCGGCAAGGATGATAGCACGTGTGCCAATCCATACAGCATGCCCAATTTCAATTCCTTCTTTTTTCACATATGGAAGTTTTGTGTCGACTAGTGTTTTGTAAAATCTTGTTTGCAAAGCCGGCCAGTTAGCGTAATGATTCCGTCCTTGGAACAGCGCCTTCCGTGCTATGGCACAAAAGCGTCCAATAGAGACTGGGCCAATAATTTCCACATCATTCATTATACCTGTATATCGCCCAATTGAAACCGGTTCTCCACCAATATGGGTTCCTTCCTTAATCATCACATGGTCCTCTAAGGTAAGGAGAGCATTTATCTTAACCTTTCTCGAGATTTGTGCTCTCTCGCCATCAATTAGGATGTCTGAATCGTTGCTTGAGTTTTTTCTTAAGACGACGCATTTTTTTATTCTCCAAACAATCTAATGGGTGAGGTTTTAGCTAAATAATAATTTTAGTTCTCATTTGGAGCTTTCCGATCAGGATGAGCTGGAAGGATCATCTTCCAGTTTTTCTTCTTGTTCTTCCTGTTCTTTAAATTGTAATTGATACAAATTATAATACTCGCCTTTCTTTGCCAATAGTTCCTCATTTGTGCCTTCCTCTACAATCTTCCCTTGCTGTAAAACAATAATCCTGTCAGCATTTCGAACTGTGGAAAGCCGGTGCGCAATAATGAAGGAAGTCCGGTTCTTGAGTAGTTTTGTCAGAGCCTTCTTAATCAGAAGTTCTGTATAGGGATCAACTGAAGATGTTGCTTCATCTAAAATGAGAATTCGGGGGTTGTGAAGAATTGCACGGGCAAATGAAATTAGCTGCTTTTGCCCGACTGACAATCGTTTTCCGCTCTCTCCTATGTCGGTATCATAACCATCAGGGAGATGTTTAATAAAATCATGTGCATTAACAACTTTTGCAGCTTTAATGATGCGTTTAAGAGAGGCATCAGGATGGGCGTAAGCGATGTTTTCTTTAATAGTTCCTTTGAAAAGAACAGGTTGTTGTAAGACAATTCCCATTTGGCTGTGAAGAGATTCTAATGTAACGTTACGAATATCGTGACCATCAATAGTTATTGCTCCTTTCTGAACTTCATAGAACCGTGCCAGAAGGTTCACGATTGTTGTCTTTCCTGCGCCTGTGGGGCCAACAATGGCTATCGACTCACCTGGTCGAACATGTAGATTGAACTTCCACAAAACATATTGCTCATCTACATACGCAAAAGAGACATCTTTAAATTTCACTTCACCTTTTATCCGTGGCAAAATATACGCATCTTCTTTCTCGAGAACACTTGTTGTCTGTTTATTGAGTTCATAAAGCCGTTCTGCTGCAGCCATTGTTGATTGGAAAATATTGTAAAACATCGTTAAATTCAAAATCGGATTAAAGAACATACCAATGTATTGTGTGAAGGCAATTGCTTCACCAGTAGTGATAGGCAGATGGATGGTAGAACCAGAATAATAAATGGTCCAGCCAGCATAGAGATAAACAAAACCAACCACAGCTGAAGAAAGAAAATTAAAAATAGGATATGTCGCAGCAAAAATCGCTTCTGCACGGATGTTTGCTTTTCGATCCTCAAGATTCACTTTCCGGAACTCGCGGATATTTTGTCCCTCGCGCGTAAAAGATTGTGAAACCTTTACACCATTAATGCTCTCAGAAAGAGTAGAAGTAACATTTGCAATTGTTTTTCTCGTTTTTCGATATGCCTCTCGAGCACGCACTTTAAAGATGTAACTTATAAGAATTGTTGGTGGAACTGCGATGCCAATAGTAATTAATCCCAATTCCCAATTCATGACAATCAAGAAAATGGATACACCAATAACAGTTAGAAAATCAGTTAAAGAGGTAATAATTGACCCGCTCATTAATTCATTAATCTTGTCACAATCATTGGTCACTCGAGAGATTATTCGTCCACTCTCTTGTTTGTCGAAAAATTCCATAGATAAACCTTGAAGTTTGGCAAATGTCTCACTCCGAATTCTCTTAACTGAACTATAACCAATCCTATAGAGAATGAAATTTTTCAATAGATTTATTACTGCAAGGCTAACAGCAATCCCAAAGAGAATCAAACAATACAGCAACAATTTTTGATAATTACCATCAACAATGGGGTTTTCACCAAAGCCTTGGTCAATGATCGCCCCGGAAATGTACGGAGAAACCATTCCTAAGCCGGTGCTAATTGCTATGAATATAAACGCTAAAATTACCAGACCAATGTCACCTTTGAGATAACCAATAATCCATTTTCCGAGAACGAGATCCGAAGTCACCCGAGAATGTTTCTCACGCTCTGCTTCTTCTGCGAGATCAATGAATTTTCCACGATGTCGTAAGTTCATTTTGTTTTTCCACCTTTTTGTTTCTTCTTTTTTGTCCGTCGCTTCTTATTTTCGACTATCTCTTTCACTACCTCGTTGGGTGTTAAGGGTTCTACTTGTGTAAGTAATTGTGTTTCATAGAGATATTTGTAAAGCCCGCCTTTCTTCATCAATTCAGTATGGGTCCCTTGTTCGACAATTTTACCTTTATTCATCACAACAATTTTGGTGGCATGCTTTATCGTTGAAAGCCGTTGAGTGACAATTAATGTTGTACGATTCTTAATTAGTTCTTTAATAGCCCGCTGGAATTGATGTTCAGTCTCAAAGTCAAGTGCACTGGATGAATCATCCATAATTAAAATGGGGCAATCAAGTAGCAAAGCACGAGCAATGGTTAATCGTTGTTTCTGTCCACCAGAAAGAGTTTCTCCTCGTTCGCCGACAGCAGTATTATAACCATCTGGCATCGCCATGATAAAGTCATGAGCTTGAGCAATTTTAGCAGCACGAATGATCTCTTCATCTGTGGCATCAGGTTTCCCGAATGCAATGTTTTCCCGGATGGTTCGTGCAAAAAGAAAGGCTTCTTGCTGAACAAGAGCAATTTGCTTCCGCAATGACTCCACTGTCACATCCCGTACATCGTAATCATCAACAAGAACCGCTCCTTCTTGAGGGTCATAGAAACGAGGAACAAGGCTAACGATGGTACTTTTCCCTGAACCTGTCGTCCCTAAAAATGCGACAGTTTCGCCCGGCGAAATTTTCAGAGAAACATTCCGCAGAACAGGTTCTTCTCCTTCCCTATAAGCAAAAGTGACATTCTTATAAGTAATTTTTCCTTTCAAAGGAGGAAGGTCGATTGCGCCGGGTTTATTTTTAATCTTCTTCTCCATGTCGATAATTTCGTAAATTCGATTCATTGCTGCAACACCCTCTTGATAATTAATAATTGCATAGGTCATGTTGCGTGTTGGCACTCGAAGAAGAAGGAGATAACTATTTATTGCAACGAGAGTTCCCACTTGAAGGTTACCGAGAATGACTTCTTTCCCACCAATTAAGAGGAGAAGAAAAGAACCAAAACTGAGGACAAATGGGAAAACAACATTCATTAAGCTGCGGAGTTTCGCCCTTTTTAGGCTAAGAAGATAATAACTCTCGTTTTCTTGTTCGAATTTCGTTATCTCAATTTGTTCGGCAGCGAATGCCCGTACTACTCGTGCAGCTCGAATGTTTTCAGAGAGAACAGAATTCAAGTCACCAAATTTATTCTGTATAGAACGGAAAAGAGGGCGGCTCCGGCGTGTGTAACTATACATAATTAGAAACAGAAATACAGCCGAGCCAATGGCAATTAATAATAAAACCCAATTGGATAAACCTATCATCACAAAAATTCCAATGTAGAGGGAAATAGCACTTAGAAAGATACGGAAACCGTTACTCATTAAGCGTTTAATAGCGTTCATGTCGCTGGTCCCACGAGAAATAAGTTGCCCCGTTTCAATGCGATCAAAAAAGTCGATGGATTGTCGTTGAATTCTTGAATAGAGTTTATTCCGAATAATATAAACAACATTCTGTGCGACATAGGCATTTAGGAACCGTTGGGTAAAGAGGAAAAGCGCTTTTCCAACAGCAATGCCAACAGCAATTAATAATAGAGGTATTAGAACTTCGATTTTACGTTCATAAAAGACTTGATTGATAATTAATTCGACAATCTTTGGGGACGCAATTGTAGAAGCCGATTCTAAAATGACAATTGAAATTATTATCATAACTGCGAGTTTTGTCTTTCGAGTCATTAATCTTATTAGCCGGATAACAGGATGCATGCTTCGCTTCAACTCAGGAATTAAGCTACTGGCAGTAATACAAGTAGACCTTTTAAATAGGTTATTTATTTATTTTAAACTCAGCTTTTACCTATATAAAAGAAACTAAATAGTAGAAAAAAAATACAAGAAGTGACCAATTCTCTATCAAAAATGAAAACTAAGTATATAAACGGAACTGGCAAAAGATGCCACAACAACAAAAGAAAAAAGGAAAGAAACCCAAAACCAGTGCGGGTTCAAAGAGTGATTTATTTTCCACTAATTGTCAAATCTGTTCAGAATTAACTTCAGAAGTAATTCTTTTTATTAATGATGGAAAATGTTCTTTCGCAAATGTTGCAGCAGCGAATTTTTTTGATTGCCAAATAGAGGATCTTATTGGCAAAGACTTAGGGCAATTATTTCCTGAGAAAGAAAAGAAAGTACTGAAAGAAAAAATTACAGCAAAAATTGAAGAGCCATTTGAAATGACGCTCTTCGATCGAGCTGGGGAGAAGCATTACATAAGGATCATCGTTCACTTTCCCAAGAAAAAAGAGAAAATTATACCACAACAGATTATCACTATCCAAGATATTACTGGATACAAAAAAGTGTTGAACCGCCTTCATAATAGTGAAGAGATTTACCGGTCAATTGTAGAAAATTCAGTTGAAGGAATGATAATTGTTGATGAAAATTACCGCTTCATTTTTGTCAATGACGAGATGGCTAAAATATTAAAAAACACACGAGAAAAACTAATAGGGCGCGATTTCAGAGAGTTTCTTACGGATGAAAGTTTAAAAATCGTTTCAGACCGCTATAAACGCCGACAAAAAGGGGAAGATGTCCCGAAAAGGTATGAAATAGAAGTTACCAGGACAGATGGAGAAAAACGAAGAATCTTATTAAGCTCGACGATTTATCATGATTCTGAAGGAAATGTACGAACTGTTTCATTACTATTAGATATAACAGAAAAAAAGAAAGCTGAGGAAAAACTCTTACAAAGTGAAAGAAAATTCCGGCTTATTTTTGAGAATTCATTAGATGCTATTTTTTGGGCGGACGCTGAAACAGACACCATCATTAATTGTAATAAAGCAGCGGAAAAATTGCTTGAGAGAAAACGTGAAGAAATAATTGGGAAAGCACAAACTTTTCTTCATCCACAATCGAAGAAGTTCTATTCTGAAATGTTCCATCAATATCTGGAGGTAGGAGGAGAAATTGAAGAAGAAGGAGAAGTGGAAACAAAAACAGGAAAGATAATTCCAGTAATAATTACTGCCACTATTGTTCGTGTTGATGGGAAGAGTATTATTCAAGGCATTTTCAAAGACATTACGAAACAAAAAAGGGCAGAAGAACAGCTTCGGAAACTTAATGAAGAATTGGAGCAGCGAGTTTTAGAGCGAACGCGTCAACTTCAAGAATTAAACAAAGAACTGGAAGCTTTTGCTTATTCTGTTTCACATGACCTTCGAGCCCCACTTCGAAGTATTAGTGGTTTTAGTAGAATTGTTATTGATGAATGTAGTGAACAATTAAATGGAAAGAGCAGAGATTATTTACATCGTATTGAAAACGCCTCGATACAGATGGAGAAACTTATCAATGGCTTACTTGAGCTTTCACGGCTTACAAGAACTGAGTTACATTTCTCTGAAGTAGATCTTAGTACAATTGCAAAGCAACATTTGGCAAAACTCCAGCAAGAAGAGCCAAAACACAATGTGAAAATTAATGTAGAAGAGGGGATTAAAGTACACGGAGATAAGCAATTGTTAGAAACCATGCTCTGGAACTTGCTTGAAAATGCCTGGAAATTTACTAAAAATAAAACACCGGCAGAAATAACATTTGGTAAGGAACAAAAAGATGGAAAAACCATCTATTACGTGAGAGATAATGGTGCAGGATTTAACATGAACTATAAAGAAAAACTTTTTCAGGTATTTCAGCGTCTGCATTCAACCAAAGAATTTCCGGGAATCGGAATTGGTTTAGCGAATGTACGAAGGATCGTGAAAAAACATGGTGGGGAGATATGGGCAGAAAGCAAAGAGGGTGAGGGAACGACGTTTTACTTTCACCTTGATTAATTGATTTTTCAACTTTATATCTCCTCCATTTTCAACTAGATTAGCCCTGAAAAGTAAATTATTCTCATCCAAATTTCACTTAAAAGAACAATTTAACTGAAAGCCAACTATTTTGACTTTCAGCGCATTTATATAAGCAATAAATGATTGTAATATGAAAAATCTATTTCTATCAATTATTAATGTCGATTCAAATAAGACGATCGATAGATTCCGCTTAGAATGGGATAATGAATTGAATGATGGTGTTAAATACCCCTACCCATCTTTCGACTCGAGTCATGACTTAGAAAATGACTCATTAGGTTCAATGTTTGAATTTAAACTTAGAACAAATCCCTTCTACTCGGATACTGATAGAGATGGTTGGTCAGATGGTGAAGAATGGAAATGCGGAATAGATCCACTAGATGCAAATGACTATCCCTTTAAAACGAACAAAATGCTCCAGTATGCACTCATTGGAGGAACAGTAGTGACAACAGTGGAGGCAGGGATAATAGAGATACTAGTAATAAAAAGAAGGCAAAAAGAAAAATAAAATTACGGAAAAAACTCACACTCACAAACAAACTACCAAAAAACACTTAACAAACAGAAGAAAATAATATGAGGTCGAAGGAAAAAAGATACGAAAAAAACAAAGAAAGAAAAGGGAAAAAAAGCGCTAAAAAGCAAAATTGTTAGCAGAGGAGGTGATCCAGCCGCAGGTTCCCCTACGGCTACCTTGTTACGACTTTTGCCTCCTAGCACACAGCAGTATCGACAGCCGCATAAAATCAGCCGCCTCAACCACCATGCAGTTGGTTGCAACGACGGGCGGTGTGTACAAGGCGCAGGGACGTATTCAACGCTTCATGATGAAAAGCGCTTACTAGAGATTCCATATTCATGGGGGTGAGTTGCAACCCCCAATCCTAACTGAGATTGGCTTTGGGGATTAGCGACCCCTCTCGGGGTAGCAGCCCATTGTACCAACCATTGCAGCCCGCGTGTAGCCCTGACCTATCGGAGCATACTGACCTGCCGTTGCCCACTCCTTCCTCCGGTTTAGCACCGGGCAGTCTCCACAAGGTTCCCGGCATCCCTAAGGGACCCGCTGGCAATTGTGGATGTGGATCTCGTTCGTTGCCTGACTTAACAGGACACCTCACGGCACGAACTGTCGACGGCCATGCACTACCTCTCGGCGAGTTAGCTAAAGTCATCAGCTTGAGCTTCATTCTGCCGTCTGGTCAGGTGAGTTTCCTGGCGTTGAATCCAATTAAACCGCAGGCTTCACCTCTGGTGGTGCGCCCCCGTCAATTCCTTTAAGTTTCATACTTGCGTACGTACTCCCCAGGTGGCAAACTTAACGCCTTCGCTGTGGCACTGCAACGGTTCTTGACCATTGCAACACCTAGTCTGCATCGTTTACGGCTAGGACTACCGGGGTATCTAATCCCGTTCGCTCCCCTAGCTTTCGCCCCTCACGGTCGGATACGTTCCAGACAGATGCCTTCGCCATCGGTGGTCGCCATGGGATCACTGGATTTCACCCCTGCCCCATGACTACCTCTGTCCTCTCCCGCTCCCAAGGCTAGCGGTATTCTCAGCAGTCCGGCAGTTATGCTGTCGGATTTAACCAAGAACCCACTTGCCCCGCTACGAGCGCTTTAGACCCAATATTCGTCCTGACCACTCGAAGAGCTGGTTTTACCGCGGCGGCTGGCACCAGCCTTGCCCTCTCCTTCCTTTCTCAGCTTGTTATACTGAGCGACAGCCATCCGTAAGAATGGCACTTGGAGTGGCCCACTCACACTTTCGTGCATTGGCGAGGTTTCGCGACCGCTAAGCCTCGTAAGGCTCGGCCCCTTGTCTCAGTGGCCGACTCTGGGCTCCGACTTCCATCGCCCATACCGATCGTCGCCATGGTGGTCCGTTACACCGCCATCAAGCATAATCGGCCGCAGCGCCATCCTGAGGCCCGCATCTCACGGCGAGCCGGTTTTCGGAAAGATACCGTTCCAGGCCAAATTTCCTATCGGGGGTTAGCCACAGTTTCCCGTGGTTGTCCCCGTCCTCAGGGTAGGTTCACTACGTGTTACTGAGCCGTGCGCCAGGTGCTCCATTCCACACCTATGACTAGCGTGACTTAGTCCCACTCCAATAGCAGTCAGGTCCGGCAGGATCAACCGGTGTTGTTGATTCCTGTTCGTCTCATCTACGTTATTGGTCTTTTCGTCAGATTTTACATAAACAATAACAGGGTTTGTACGCCTTTTTTTTCAGTCGTAAAGGATTTTTCGGTTGTTTTCGCTAGAATTTTTGCTTGGGCTTTTTTTCCTTCCTTTCGGAATTCTTTTCAGCCTTTGCTCATTCGTTTGCTTTTTCACCTTACAACCTTTTCATGTTTTCTTCTGACGGGTAGTTTTCTGTGCGAGTTTTCCTTTGTTCAACCCCGAGCCTTTGCTTCTCGGGATCTCATCCTTTGCTTTTTCTCCTCGTTTTTTTCTGCATGTCCGCTTGCTTGGATGTTCTGACGGGTCATCCCTGGGCATGTTGCCCTTTAGTCGCGTCAGGCCTTTTTGTTTACAAGCGTTTTCTCAGCATCTCTTTCCGAGGAAACTAATTTTTTATGGTGCAAGGTTTTCTTTTTAAACTTTTGCTCTGATGAGCAAATCATTTTTCATTCTAATTGTTTTCTTTTTACACCTTGCATCTTACTTTGTTTTATGAGCTTTCTGGCCCTTTTAAAGTCTTTTGTTAAAATTAATATTACTCTTGCAAGCATAAATTTTTTTCGTTCTATTTTATTCTATTTGCCTTGTTTTTATGCTTTAAATCTAAAAATTGTAGAGACAAGGCTTTTTCTTTTCACATCAACTTAGAAGTTAAGAGATTTGTGCTGAAGACTTTACAAGCTATTTTCATCTAAAATTTATAACTAGACTTGCTGCATAGTCATTTTCAATTATGTATATTTTGATGCGGATTTGTTTGAATCATTGTAAAAAGAAGGTATAATTTCAGTCTGATTGCATTTATGGGCTTTTAGAAGTGAGAAAACTTCATTAGCTCACTGAAAAGTCAGTAGAGTTTAGCATTGTTTGCAATCTAATTTTGGCTATCTGATTTATAATAATGTATTACTAACCTCTTTTTAAGCAAATAATGAGTAAAAATATGTAAGATTAAATTAAAAAATAACAAAGAGCCAATTATAATGAAAATTTTTATTAAAAAAAATAAGATTGTTTTTAGGGATATGTATGTCTCAAAACAATCATTTGATTTCTAAACTCATTTTTATTTTAATAGTATTTAGTTTTTTTTTGAACTTGCTGAACGCACATGCGGTAGAAGAGGAATTTTTTGGACACCCTGGTGTCAATTGTTGCTGTCCTTCACAAGAAGATCTGGTTACAATAGAAACATTTCCACTTGATCTGGATAGATTATTCTGGGTGGATAATTTAACGAAACAAAATGAGATAATGAACTATATCGGAAATGAAAGTGGCGGGTGGCTACTCTCTCCTTGGGGAGGTTTTTTCACTAGTGGCCATATCGAAGGAGCAGACAAGTGGTATTTTGAACCTCATCGTCTTGTGTCCATTTATGCTCCCCATGATGGAATCCTTGAAGAGCTTAGAAACCCAAATGGCACAAGTGGAATAATGAATGGCTCAGAAGTGGTATACGATTGCTGTCTCACCATTAAAATTGGTGAAAAATGTTGCATAAGATTTGGACACATTGCTATTCTAAAAACGATATTTGACGAGATAGAAAGCAATGGGGGTTATTCTTTTTCAGAAGGTGAATTACTCGGCTACCCAACGTATTATGGCAATTACGAGGGTGGTACAGAAATGTATTATCTTTACAATTACGAAAGTATATGTCCTTTTCCGGCTCTTAGTCCATCATTGCAGTCAAAAGTTATGTCGTATTATAATTTACAATATGAAAGGATGAAGTTAAGCGGGCGTTACCCACAAAGTAGAATCTGTACAAATACAAGTATTGACATAGAGAATTCTTATTGGGGTGTTTGGTCATATTATACTGGACCCTATAACTCGTATTATGAGGGATTAGAAGATTTTGGTTTTTATAAGATGAGTTTTTTAACGCTTTTCAGGCGGGAGTTTGCTAACCCGGAAACCTATTGGCGAGATATCAATTACCCAGAACGTAACCTTACATCGGACATTCTAGGCATTTTCGGAGACAATATGGTAGCAGAAGATATTCCTGGATATACACCGCTTACTATAGGGCACATTCGGCAAATTGAAGGCGATCAAAGTCAAGGTATTTTGAATTTATCGCTATTCGGAGAGAGCCCAGATTATCCTAAAGGTACAAGCTTTTACGCGCGATTTAGAGTTAATCCTAGAACTGAAGGCTTTATAGATGATCTACTAACATTTGAATCATTTGAGAACTTGTCAGCTGCTCAACAGGGATTTACAGCGAAAAACATCACCTATCAAAGAGTTCTCGTTGATTTCCAAACTAATAGTGAAGTAATCGCAATCAATCTGTTTCTGGTCGCCCCTCCAGGTTTATTGTTCATCCTAACGCTTGCCTTACTTAAAAAAAGAAGCAGTGAAAAAAGATGTTAAAATCATGTGAGTTTAGAAATCAATGATGTGTTTCTTTTTTCTGCTTTTTTCTTTACCAAGTTTTCAAATCGTTTTTCATTTTCCCGGTAAGGTGATATTTTTACTGTTGCAAAAGATTGCTCCTATGGTTGTTATTGTCATTCCTATCATGACTAATAGCTCAAAGGTCACCATTGTTACAAATGTTTTATGCAAGGTTCCAGGTCTTACGTAGTAGATTATTATTGTTAAGGACCACGACAAGATCAATACCATCACTATTATTGATCCTACGATAGGAAGCAATTCACTACTACTTCCGGTTCTCTCTTTACTTTCTAGGTTTTGTGCTATTCTAAGCATCATAAGTCCCAACATAAATAGAATGAAAGATAGTAACCGTGTTCCTATTAATAAACCGCTAAGGACAGGCGTTGAAAGAGTTAGGTATGTTTCTGGGCATGCAAAGCGTATTGTTAACATGATGATCTGGGTTATTCCAAGGATTAAATTTAGATAGATTGTTCTGGGCGGATAATTTAACGAAGCAAAATGAGATCATGTACTATATCAGAAATGAAAGTGGTGAGTGGCTTCTCTCTATATGAGGGGTTATTTCATCAGCAACCATATTGAAGGAGCAAATAAGTGGTATTTTGAACCCCGCCGTCTTGTAGCCATTTATGCTCCCCTTAATGGAACGCTGGATGATTTCTTTATTTTTTTTATTGGAGATTTGCCAGATAATGTAAATAATCTCATTTTTTCCAGTCTTTTACTGAGTTATTAATAGAAAAAGCATTATCCCTCCCCTATATCTGAACAAATAGTTTGTCCTTCCTTCTTCAGCCTTTTGGATATTGCGGCTGTAATAAATGCCAATTATTGGTGTTGATAATCGCGCCTATTGTAACTAGTAGCATTCCTGCCAGACTAAGCATTTCCAAGGTTACCATGGTTATGAATGTTTTCTGAGGGGTAATTATAAAATAGAGTGTTGTCACTAATGCCCATAAAAAGAGTAGTCCCAGCACGTATATTGCTCCAACAATTACAAGTAATTCATTACTACCATTTACATCCATTTTTTCTTGTCTTTGTACAATCGTTAAAACTAAAAGTCCAATCATCATAAGTATAAATGTGAGCAACACCTGAATTATGATCGTTGCGGCAATAAATTTATTGAACGCGGGTTTATTGAGTAAATCCTCAAGGTTAATTGTTGTTCCTATAACAATAGCTATATTGAAGATCAAAGTTATAATTGTATTACTCAATATGATTATTCCTGTCGTTGTTAGGAGCTTTCCTCCCTTTTGCTGTGGATTTCCAAAGAACAAAAAGCTTGTTGCTAATAACGTTGCTCCAAAACCAGTTAGGGTTGATGCTACTACTACAAAGAGGTTTGTTGTTATTAACTTTGCCAATGGGAGTCCAGAGTTATAATCAATTGCCCAAGGGTATGTATATATCCTCGAAGCATAGCTTACGAGCCCCCGCAATAGATAAAAGAAGAAACCTACTGCCATCATTATTAGTGATGCTTGTATGATCCTCTTTTTTCTCTCCAACTCGCTCCGTAATAAAAAGTCAACATGTGACTGTTCAAACTCTTCCATTTTTATTACCTAAAAAATATTTAATTTAATGGTGTATATATATAATTGCAATTCGACTATTCTTCCTTAAAGGGTTTTATTGCGCTCTTTATGGTGGCGCTAAACAAACGCGACGGCTACCATAAGTTTGCTAGACCATTAAAAGTGGATAACAATCAGGTCCTATTCGTTATCAGAAAAAGCCTCCCAGAGATAACTTCCTTCAAGTTGCTCTCTCTAATAAATTACCTATAGCAACATAAGCAATTTATTTGGAAGTAGTAAATTCTTACTACATTTTGCACTATTTGCATACATATATTATTACTTAACTTCTATCTATGAAACATTAATTCTCATTTAGATTTGATAATAATTTGGCAAGTGATTCTCTGTTTTTTATTAGAAAGTAATGTTATTCTGTTTAAATTACACATGGCCTACAATTATTCTTGGAGGGCTAAGTGTGGGGTAGTAATATTGCAAAGACAAAATAGAAAAACGAATCAATGTTGTTCAAATAATTGTATTGCTTTCTCTATTTTTTGTTCTTCAGAATTCATTTCTAATTCTATACATAATAATTTCAAGATATTTAACCATGTTAAATAAGTCGATCTTTTCTGTTTATCGAGATATGTTAATGTAAGTGATTGATAAATAGGAATTTTTTCTTTGAATTTTGAAGCTAAGATGATTTGATTATTAACTAAAATTGGATTGTTTAGTGTTACAAATCTGTTTTTAGGGACACTCTTCATTACGTTCAATGACAATAAAATTGAATCTATTACTTCTTTTAGTTTCTCTTTGGAATTCGATATAGATTTCAATTGCTTTGTTTTATGATTATATAATTTAGAT
>Ga0164310_10000179_pt1 | contig 32405 bp, 35 predicted proteins | sample GuaBasSedimGuay1_FD_121795 | JGI IMG/M metagenome (GOLD analysis project Ga0164310, IMG submission 121795) | Subseafloor sediment microbial communities from Guaymas Basin, Gulf of California, Mexico - Guay1, Core 4569-9, 0-3 cm | ecosystem: Environmental > Aquatic > Marine > Hydrothermal vents... | reverse complement strand
GCCAGGTTGGTCCAACACGTCCAGAACTCGAGGAGCAGGTTGATCGTCTCATGGAGATGGACGACCAGGCTTTTGGAAGTTTTGCAGACGCAATCGAGAACAGCAATGTACCAAAGCCAACAAAACAGTCGATCGAAGAAGAGCTGACTACTGAGGCAGGAAACAACGGCCACGCAATGGTTCGCAGTGCCGGTTTCCTTCCAGGCTTAGGTCGCGATGCTGCTCAAGAGTCTTTCGGTGAAGAGTTAGAAAGGCTTGATTGGTCGTAAATTACTCGAGTGATAATTAGCGGAAAAGGAGATATCTCTTTGTGAGATATCTCCTTTTTATATAACAGGTGCAAAAATGGGTAGGGATATTGACTCCCTTTTAGTGGAAGCCATTAGTGCTCTCATTGCTTTGCAACAGACGATACAGCGCAGAGGTACCACAGAAGATCGTAAAGATCTGCGCAATGTAGCGACTTCTCTTTTTTTGCTTGATGGTGTGGCGAATAAGCGAAAAAAGAAAGCAGGATTGAGTACGCAACAGGTCAAGCAACAGGTACCACAGCGACATCAGGATTGGACTGCAGCAATGGAAGAAACGCAAGGAGTATAAAACGTGTTAAGGCCAATTAATATTTCGGATCGTCCATTCGGATTGTTACCAGTTGATCCCACTGCGCAGTTTGAAGCTGGTCAAATTGGTGGCCTCACTCAAATTGGGAACGATGTATTTGCAACTGTTGCTGATGGAGTTACAATTCAGCCTTTTGGTATAATTGATGATACAAAGACTGAGGCCTTTTCTCAACCCGTCATTGATGAAGTAGTCCACATTCCTTCAGTTACAACCATAGATGGATACGGAACATTAATTAGCTCTATGGATGTAATGGGAATGTTGAAGGAAACAGATATTGTTGAATCATCTTTCGAAGCAAATATGGATCTTATACTTGATTCTAAACATGGAGTAATTACTGTCCCAGCAGGTAGTCAAATCAATTATGAGTTTCCGGATGGTACTCCTGGTTTTGAAGTGGTTGCATCCTATACATTTAAAATAGCTGATTTTCCTGGTGAAGATACTACTGCCGGTTCACAGTTAATGACGTTGCATTTCGCACGTGGAATTTTCTCTACAGATCAATATGATACAACAGCTCAATATGTCGTCAACGACAATCTTTTCTGTGGTATAGACGGTAAGTTCACCACTAAAGAAAATGGTGTAGTCGTCGGAATGGTAATAACGCCACCGTCAAGCCTAATAGGAACAGTAATGTTTCTCTGGCTGTAAAGAGTGGTATTGATTTTCCTCTGCTTTTAATAGCGAATTAGGGAGAAACCAAGATGAAAGTAGTATATGATTCAACGACAGGTCGTATTCATCGGGCATATGCCGATGACAATTTTGCTTGTCCACTCGGTCCTAACGAAGCGTCTTATATTTTTGATAACTCGACAGACCCAAGTGACAAGAAAGTGGATTTGAGTAGTTCTCCCGATTTTGTTATGATCAATCAGGATACCTTTACGTTGACCGCTACGAGCGGTAGCATCATCGGTGAACAAGTATCTTTGGGTCCGTCTACAGATATTGTGGTTGATGAAACTATTTCTTTTACAATTCAAAAGATCAATGGTGAAACCACAGCAAACATGACTGATCCCGGCGACAATGATCGTGTGTTTGTCTCCTTGGGTGATTTTTCAGTTGGAGCACTTGCCACTCTAGACGTTGAACTAGGTGATCTTGGCAATGGTGAATTTGCCTTTTCATTAACTGCCCCATCAACACCAGGATCCGAAGAACTTCAAATTCTTGGTGATGGTCTAAAAGCAGTATCCGTTATACTTAATTATGTCAGTGCTTAATCAGTTTGCAACTCCTGATGAGTTGATCGATTTTTTAGTGGTGCAGACACCGCAGAGTACAACCGACGATGCGTGCTGTGACGCTATGTTGGTTGAGCACTTCTTCCCGGAGATCGGTCCACGATTTGAGCAAGAGTGCGATGTTCACGAGGGGGACATTGAAAAATTTAAGGATGCGTTCCCTTACGAAAAATTTGGTCTTGATCGCGAGCGGACGCGAAAAGCTATTGATAAATTGAGATCAATTCGAGCAATCATTGATAGGGTAGTTGAGCAGTTACCGGTGGAAGTAAAGAATGAGATAGCAAGGCAACATATTAAAAGAATTTGGTTTGAGGAGAACGCAGGTAGTGATTTTGAAGTCTTTAAGGAGAGTGTTAATCCTCAATACTGGAAGTTATAGAAAGAGCAGTGTCAACTAAATTCCTTTAAACGGAGGTTCAAATATGGCCCTTTATCCAATACAAGCGGAACATCGAAATCCGACGGGATTGTTCTTCCTTCAAGATAGTTTGAGTATCGAGGGTGGAAATGTCGGCCAGATCGTTCCAACAGTTGCCGATGACACAGTGCCAGAGGTCGCCCTGTTCAATCCGAACGCCACTGACGGTTACGGCTCCGACACGGAACTGTCTCTTGTTGGCTTGATCGATGATTCGACAACTGGTCAGGGATATGGCACCCTTTTCGGTCGAGTTCTTGGTCCCGAAGCCACCGAGATCTCGGGCTCAACTTTTGCCGGTCCGCCAACTCACCGCGGCAGTGGAAGAGCTACTCTTTGGATGCAAGCAGGATTGTTCTTGACCGATACGTTCGACGGCGGCGTCACACCCGGTAGCGGCACAGCAACCGGCGATGCAATCGACGACACAACGGTAGTCGGTACACCGCTGTACGCTGAAGATGGCATTATCACAACGAATAAAGCCACTCCTCAGATCGGCAGTTTGATTGCGTTCATCGACGAATGGGATGAACTCATGATGTCGCGTGTACAGCCTCTGCCCGGCTTCCAGTTCCCATCTAATGTGCAAGGTCGCACATTCATCCTGTTCACATTCAAGGGCGCGGCTTAATTAAAGCTAGAAAGGCTGAAAAGGAGACATCAATATGAGTGCACCTATATTTAATCAACAAGGACAGTTGAACGCTGGCGACCGAGCTGACGCTATTGCACAGATCGTCCGCTACGCTAATGTACTTAACTCTACGCAACCGGCTAACACAGCGATTTCGGAGCGTCCAAAGTATTCGGCTGAAGCCCGTGAAGCCATGCTCAAGAAGGCACTTATGACCCAGGAGGGCAAAGTGGCTCTTGGACAGGCCATGGCTAATCCGATTCGTAGAAACCTCGACTATCAAGGTGTTGGTCGTAAGGCTGTCATTGTGGATCCATTGCCACAGGGCGCCCTTCCGATTTACGACAAGGACATCGATGTCGCCGCCGCAGTTATCGCATCGAACGGTTCTGCTCCAGAGTCGAGAGTTTTCGGTGATCGTGTTACGGTTCCCGAGCTGGAAATCGTATCGAACCCGACGGTTCGAATCGCCGAAGTCAAACGTCGTCGTTTCAACGTGATTGATCGTGCTCAGCAGAAGGCACGCCAAGAGATCCAGGCCCAAGAAGATGCGAATATCTTTGCGGCTCTCGATTTCGCTGGTGACGATACTCGTGGTGGTGAAAATACCATCCAGGCCTTTGCAGTTGGTGGCACGATGAATATGCAGGATCTGCTTAACATCAAAAAGCAGATTGATCGTTGGGACCTGGTGACAACCAAGTATTTCATGAACATCACCCAGTTCACGGACATCCTTGGTTGGGCCATTAACGCTGGTCAAGCCAGTACGAATAACCAGTACGGTGGTTTTGATCCAGTGACCGTACGCGAAGTTCTTCAGACCGGACTGTACGGCCATATCTGGGGCGCTGACATCATCGTTTCCAAGATCGTTCCTGACGGCACAGTATTCGGCACAGCCGAGCCCGAGTTCGTTGGCGTGATGCCAATTCGCCAAGATATCGAAGTTCTCCCGGCGGACGAGCCCAAGCAGCTCAAGCTAGGTTGGGTCGTTAATGAGATCATCGGTGTCGGTATCGTCAATCCACGCGGTGTCGCAATTGCTCGTGGGTAAATAAGCTATCCCTCCAGTGGGGTGGTCAGCGCGGGAAATCCCGGGAGAGAAATCTCCCGGGATTTTTTTGTTTGTAAGCACAAGACTGACAATCAATTGAACTCTGAGCATTAAATATAAGTCTTGTGTCGTATCGAATTTACGAAAAGGATTGCTAATGAATAGTATAGTACAGTCAGTAGCTCAACAGTTCAAAGCAGGTCTCAAAAGGGAGGGGAAGGAATTAGCTATTTCAATAGGGCGAGGATTAATAGTTACAGCGGGATTGTGGGCAACGCAAAAGCTCGCCAATAGGACTTTACGCCGACAAGAGGATGAAGAAGATTTTGATGTAACCAAACAACTTAAAACTAAAGCTATTGGACATATTACAGATCGCATAGTTGAGGTTACAGTTGGGAAGAAGGAAGGACTGAAAGGGAGCAATGAACTTAATCCTCAAGACATATCTATTTGCGATTTCCTAAAAGGACGAACTGAGCCCCAGGTATTTTATAGCTTAAGAGAAGAAGCGTTTTCTTTTCCATCACAACATGTGGCAATGATTCAAGTGATGTTTCATCGCTTCTGGCACGAGCGATGCAAGATAGAAAAGGCATTTTATTGGTCCGGTAGAGACAAATGTTTATCTCCCACATTGAAAAGCATTCAGATAGGAGAGAAAGAATCATATCAGGGATGGGTTGAAGGCTGTATTTATGGGTGTTTTGAAAACAAGAAAATAGTAATGCGACTCGATATGTGGACATTAGGTGGGAACATTACTATATATAGTGATCATCATTACGTATGTCGAGATGTTTTAAGTACGTTTCGTGAGTTTTTACAAAAGGAAAATTATCTCAAGGGGAGAGTGGTTGACACCGATGGCTTATTAATGGATATTACTGCCTGTCCAGATTGGGATGATATTCTTCTTCCTGACGAGTTAAAACAAAAAGTACAACACCATACGATTACGTTCCTGAAGAAGATAAGTGTTCTAAGGAAAAAAGGATTACGCACTTGTAGAGGTAGTCTTTGGCGAGGAATTCCCGGCGTCGGTAAAACAATGACCGCCAAAATAATAGCTCGTAATTGCGAAGGAATGGCAACATTCTTAGCAACTAACGGTGGGCACATTCGAGAGGGTGAAGAGCTAACCGCTGTCTTCACAATGGCACGGTGGTTAGCACCGACTATTTTGCTACTTGATGATATTGATCGTATGTCCTCCAACTTGCAGGAGATGTTACTTTCCGAGTTGGACGGTATGCGTAATAATGACGGTTTGGTTGTTATTGCCACTGCCAATAACATAGCGGCCTTAGGAGGGGCATTGGCCAATAGACCTAATCGTTTCGATTTGGTAGTAGATTTTCCACCTCCTTCTCTAGAAGTGCGTAGGGAGTTATTTGCGAAATTGCTTGAACAGATTCCACACCGTGCTCCAGCAATCGCTACAAGCGGCAATGGATTCCATCACCTATTCAGTGAATCGCAGCTACAAGAACTTATTGACTTGACAGAGGGTTTATCAGCTATTCATTGTGAGGAAATTATACGTCGTGCACGCATTGAGGCTATATGCCAAGATGATAACGATGAAGAGAATTTAACAGCAGCATCTATTTTAGAAGTGGCCGAACAGGTTGTAGAGACTTTTCATGCGATTTCGCAAGAAATCGGCGATTATAATAGAAAAGATCCCTCTATAGCTTCTATGCCAGATGCACCTGTAACATGTTCAGTTGCACCATCATCAAGCGGTTCGCTGTATAGAGATGAATAATCATACAACGCGTATTGATTTTTCGAGTAAATCCATGGAAGTTCAGTAGTATTCCCGTTATTTCGGAGGTTACTTAATCATGGCAGATCAGAAGTCCAATGTCCAGGCAGGAAAAGTAGAGAATGTAGTTGCTGCATTGCCCCCAGAAGACGAGCAAGAAGAGGCAACAGGACAGGCAGCTAAGGTGACACCTGAGAAGAGCAGAGAAGGTATCACCATGACTATTTCTGAGGAAGAAGCTCAAAAGTTGGAAGCTCCTGTTGAAGAAGGTGATCCAATCGAACCGACAGGTCAGAAACAAGGATCAAGTGTTGTATTGATGCCTCCAGAAGAGATTGAAGAGATTGAAGAGATTGAGGAAATTGAGGAGGCCGAGCTCGAAGAACCACAAAGCGAAGAGACTGAAGAAGAATCTTCTGGCCCCGAAGAACAAAATATTGAGGACGCAGTCGTTGGCGATAGCGCTGAAGTGCAAGAGTATATTGCACGCTTAAAAAAATTGGCATACTGGCAACGCCAACAACGTGTGATAGACAAAATAGAAAATATTGATATTTTGCGAGCATTAGCAGAAGTATGGCAAAAGGGCAATCTAGGACGTATTATTAGAGAAAGAATTCAACAATTAGAAGCCCAATGAAATGTTTTGCGTAGATGATAGCGAAAAATGTCTCTACAAGGACATTGAATTTACCTGAATTAGATGCGCAATGTGCTCAAGTAGCGCCCGGAGAACAGATCGACTTATCCAGATTTTCTGAACAACAAAAGATGCAATGCGTCAATCTTCAAACAGCGTTTGAGGTTGGCGATATGGTGATAGTCAGTGTGGGCACTACAGCTTTTGCGCGGAAGAAGCGTTTAGAAGCAACACAAGATCGTTTAACGGATCTTGGTCTAGGTGCTGCTTCTGTCCCTGTATCTGCGACACCAATTCGTAATCGTGGGATAAAATCGCTCGATAAGCGTATACAGCAGGGAGTTTTACCTCCTAGGGCAACACCTCCCGAACAAGATGATGAGCCTCGTATAGAGGAAGTGCCTGAAGAACGAGGCATTATCGCTGTGTCGCCTACTAGTATACAAGTTTTAAAACCCGAACTTGTATCATCAGTAGAACAAAAGAAAAGTTTACCACCGGAAGAGATTAAAGAATTAGCAGCACAGTTCAAGCGTGAAAAATGTCAAGGCCTCAATAACAATGACAAACCATGCGGAAGACGAGCAGTAATAGGGTACCCATATTGTCTAGCTCACATGTCTAGTGATATGAGAGAACAATATCGATTGGAACGCTTGAAAAAAGTTAGACGCACAGGATAATAGTATGGCCCTGATTATAGGTGGGAAAGATACATTAAGTCCCGTAATTGCCACTGTCGCCGAAGTGGAAGGCGGTTTATATAGCTTAGTTAATGCGGAAAGCGATGAGAGTTTTGAGGACGTTGTAAATAAAGGCTCGATTGAATTCCGGACTGGTGATAAGGTCCTTGTACTTTTTGACGACAGTGATCAACCTTACATTGATGATATCGGCACCGTACATACTGGATACAACTTTGTTGCAATTACAGAGGTAGTTCCTCTCAATAATAAAGTAGCCATTCCAGATAACGATGATACACCTGAAATAATTCGCACCAATGCTACACGTGTTGTGGTGCGTGGATCTACTTATAGAAGTATTACGGATACTTCGTTTCCAACCATTACAGTTAACGGTACGCAAAATCTGACACTTTCTCAAGATCAAATGTCAGTACGGTTACAAGAAGGATTGGGAACTCCCTATATAGACTTTGCGTTTGAATACGTTCTGAATCAAGGTGATAGAGTCTATAGCATAAATATAAATAGCGACAATGGTAGTGTTGAAGTCGTCGATGCTATTTCTATTGTGCGAGACACTGGTGGTCCGACAATTAAAAGCGCATCCTTTAGCTATCCTGGACAACAAGTGGCTGTTAAGCAGGGTGACACAATGCGTTTTGTAGTAACAACAGACTTAGAAGCAGCAGCGGTTATAGTACAAAGCGAGGCGTTTGGTAACGATGCCAATTTGGCCCGTGTTGAGACAACAGGCGATACTGCTACTTGGATGGCATTGGCTCATGTAAATGGTCACATCGACGGTGAGTATGATTTTACTGTAATCGTTGAAGATGATTTATCTAATCAAGTACAGCGTACTAATCAGCAGCTTCGTGTTGCTTCTATCGTTGTAGATCAAGAGGGTCCTAGTTTACATATTGTTGGCGTAACATATCCGGGTGGGCAATATGCTCTCAAGGCTGGTGAGCGATGCTCAATAGAGTTAGTTGCTACAGATTTTTCAACAATCGAGTACGTCAGTGAGTATATGGAGATTGTTGAGCCAACCACTTATGAGTCCTCTAAAATAGCTAGTTCAAGAGGTAATACTCCAAGTGGTGAAATTCCAGTTACAGTCAGAGCTCGCAAACAGAGCAATAACAGCATCACAGAAGCAGATGTTAACGTCGTTGTTGATAATGAGTCTCCGGCAGTTACGGCAATAGTTTTTCGTCGTGAAAACGAAACAGATCCATTAAGAACACGCATTTTGGCACCAGGAGTTTATCGCGTAACTTTCATAACAAATGTACCTCTCAAAGAAGCTCCTGGCATCGATGTGACTCAGGGTGCATTAGGCGTAATTTCAGGTAATGCCAGACGATGGTCGGCAGTTTTGACTATTCTGCCTGAGGCTCAAGATGAAGGGCATTTTGAAAACTTTAATTTACGCAGTCGTTCTAATATTCTGAGTGGTGCAGTCACTGCTAATGTGAATTTTCAAATACTTAGCCAAGTGCCACAAGTTATGCGTTTTGTGGCGAGTACTCAATATGGCCCCATCATATTGAATGGTGAAAATGTCGAGCTGACGTTGCAAATAGATATATCGGGTGAACATCAAAATAGTAACATCATAGTTACTGTTGATGCTTCGCCTTTTGGTGGTCCCACTGATCTTGTTGTAGATACTTTATTGGGACAAGATACTTTGCAAGGAAGTTTTGTAGCACAAATAGCATCGGATGCAACACATGTTACTTGTACTGCAAGCATTGAAGATCGGGCAGGGAATGTAACCACTGTTTCAAGTTCACCTGTAGATGTTTGGGCCATATCGAAAGATTATCTCGATAATCGTGATCATCTTGTAAGAGGGCTCAATCGTATTGGATGGTTGCAACTATTAGCTCAACCAGCTCATTTTACTACGGTAGTTTATCGCGATGCTATTTCATTAGATATCGGACGCGATAATACTTTAAATACTGAAGATGCCATAGTAGAGTTCGGGTGTGTTACGGTTCCAAGCAATGCATTGCCTAATACCACTTATACTTTTATGTCTGATAGGTTGCAGTTCAATGTTTCTTTGAGTAAGAATCCATTTATCTATGTAGATGGATGGAGTGCAGAAGAAGAGGACGTATATCCAGAGGTGGTAGATCTTTCTAGTTATAGCTTAACGCTTAATGATCCTCAAATTTCTGTATACGTGAATGGTGATGGATCGAATAATTGGGCTCTAGTAAGAGATTTCAGTAGAGATGTATCAAAACGTCGGTTGCGTACACAGATCAATCTGAAGGCCACAAACTTGTACTTAGATGCTTCTCAGATAGACGATCAGCTGTTTTTTCGTATAGATTTGAAAACTGATGCTGCTAGCAAAGCACCAAGAGTAGCTAATTTTGGTGTTTGCTACTATGGCCTTCGTGATTAAGGAATAGTTTCTATGCCAATTTTTGATGGTATGGGCAATTACGTTGAGACTGCGGTCGAACGTGATACCCGAATGAAATTGGAGATCAGCTATCAGCATACGCGTGATGAAAAACCGTATGAAGTCCTGACTGGCATTCCTGTCCCTGATGTTAACTCCTTTTTTCTTGGTGCATCTATTCGTCCTAGTGTTCTTAATAATGGCTTAGATAATTTAGGTAGTCTCGGTGATACCTCTGTTCTATTTAGTGAGGGCTCTGTTTTTCAAACAGAAGTGCCACTTGCACAATCATTATCTGCTCCAGGCGAGTATAAAATAGATTATAGCTCCGGACAGGTCAGGACATACACTACACCTAGTGGAATCGGTACTGTAGCGTTTGCTTGGTCTCCCTTCCCATACTATATTCTGCCTGAGTGGCATGAATTTAGTGATCCATTATGCATGCATGTTTGTCCACAATGTGCTCATGGCAATGTTAGTACCTTAGTGACAGGAGCAGGAGTAGGATTTGCATCGTCACCATTTTATGGTGGCACACATCCGCCTATCTTTGTTTACACAGGTTTCCCAGTTAGTTGTGCTCTTGTGGCCTTTGAAAAAGAATATGATCAGCATGACGTAGACTATATTTATTATTATCAAACCATAGCAAGGGCAGCGAGTATTCGCGTTGGTGCAGTAACCGATATAGGATTTTATGTAGAATTCAAGCAAATTGAAGATGCACCTTGGGTCCTAGAGTTTAATTGGATAGCCACAGGGTGCAAACGTGCAACACCCGATGATCCGTGTGAGTGCTGTGAAGGTTCTTCAGTGCCACCACAGAATGCTCTTATTGATCAATTCGACGGCAAACTAATAATTACAGGCAGCATTCTTGATCAGTTTGATGGTCGCTGTGATATTACACATGCTATTTTTGATCAGTTTGATGGTCGCATACATATTGCCAGTGCCGGTAGTTGTGATCAATTCGATGGTTGCATTGCCATTTGTGTAGCTTATTGTTGCATTGTTTACGATTCAGACTATTGGTTTAATCGCATGTGTCCACTGAGTCCAAAGGCATTACCGGGTCCTGCTACTGCATCGCTATTGCAGAAAGTTCGAGATCTTTCGGCCTATTTCAATAGTATTAATCTTACAGATCGTAACGATGCAGCGCAATTGTTACGTAATGCACACGGTGATACAAACCTTGACAAGCTGCAGCGTTTTTATCTCACCAACTTGCTTAATGTAGCTGTTGGAGCATTGCCGTTAGATACAGTTGTTGATTCAGTACATTCTTCAGCAACTACTTTTGCCGGAGTGATTACTGACGTTGACAATGTGTTGTTAAATTACAGTGGCAACAACGTAGAAGTTACTCGTGCTCTAGAGCTTGTTATTGATATTACATTGCGTGATGCTACTATTTGTCTCAAGATTAATGAAGAAAGTTGGTGCGACGAGGGAGATATTGATGCTCCTGGTCAGCCATGTGATGACGATTCCAGCAGTTCCAGCTCTAGCAGTTGTAGTAGCAGTAGTAGCTCTAGTTCCAGTGACTCTAGTGACGATTGCAATCCTTGCATTAATATTGATCCTAGCCTTGCAGCTCAAGGTGTTGCGCAAGGTATTCGTCGTTTGGTCCTACGTGTATTCCATGAATACAAGTCAGGCCCTTATATTACAACCATTGAAGGTTTCAGAGGTAGCTCGACTTCGTTGAATCGAAGAATCGATATTGAAGCAGGTACAGCTGTTCCATCCGGGGCCGTCGATGTTAATCCAGGCGGTCGAAGTGGCAATATAGCGATATTGTACACACAATTAGATCAAATATTGTTTGATGTTACGGCTACACCAGAACCAAACGGCCGCGGCAAATTACCAACCAATACAACGCTGCGTGTAAAGGTTAAGGATAGTGGCGGAGAACATGTTTATGGACCTATTGTGATTCACACTTCTGGTAGTCAGCCGTTATCGATTGGAATGAAGTTTGGTCCATTAGAGATTGTCGAGATCGACAAAATACTTTAGAGGTTGTTATGCCCACAGCAACGACACCCGACGGCACTCTAACAGCAGACGATTTACAGACAGCAATGGAGGCCAAAAAGCCCGACCGTGTAGCTGTGGTTTATAGTAAAATCGATGGGCGCATTGAACTTGTATATAGCTGTGCTTTGTCGCCACAGCAAAGTATCAATGTCAATTTGCAAACATTGATGCCAGGGGCAGATGAGAGACAGCACGAATTGGTTTGGGTTCCGTATACTGACGGTGACATGCCATCGCCAAAACGACATCGTGTAGTAATCGATGTCAATGGTAATTTTATTGCTATCAAACCTATTCAGCAGTTTGGTTTTCAGAGACATGTCGACGAAGACGAGGATACATCAACGACTCAGGTATTCTCGGAAGAGAACGCTATTGAAATAAATGCAGATTTATTAAGAAGTAATATGGATGTCATTACTCATGTTTTGGATCAGATTCAAGATACGCGCCGTTTAATCCAGTATCAATTGGCTGAAGCAAGCGACCAAAACAGGACTGAATTAATGGAGTATTTTAAGAACAGAGGGTTGTAAATGAGTCTTAAGGTTTTGGATTTTGCTCACCACGAGGGCATGCAGTACGAGTTTTTCAAATTAGGATACGATTTCGATTTAATAGTAGGAGGTGATTGGGGTAATTGGAGCGAGAAATTCAGGCCATTACCTGACAATGTTCATTTATTAAAACATGCCAAGCCCAATGAGATTAACTACGATAAGTACGAAGTTTTAATTGTACACGATTACAAACAATATCAAGCAACAAAGAACGTTCAGATTCCTAAAATTCTTATAATGCACTGCTCTCCTAGAGGGCAAGGTAATCCGTTATTCAAATTTGAGAATCTGGAAGATTATTATGTGATCTTTCCTACATACGCAGATCAGAGAGAATGGGCTTTTGAGTGTTCTCATCAGCGAACAATTTGGCACGGATTTGATCCAGACGAATGGCCAACTAATATTGGCAATCTTAATAAGGTACTTGTTGTAGGACGCAAGATACAAGACAGAGGAGCCATTCTCGGGGTTAACCTCATTGATCAAATGCGTCAGAATTTAGCTCTTGAAGTCGTTGGTGATAAGAAAATAGGATTACCACCTCCTCAGAGCTTTGGAGAATTAAAACAGGTTTATAGAGAATATAGCGTTTATTTTAATCCAACACTCTCTTCTTCTATGCCTCGCTCTCGAGGCGAAGCAATGATCACAGGCATGCCAGTGGTTACCACTGGCTTTTTTGATGAAGCACGCTTTATAGAGAATGGTGTAAACGGTTTCGTTAGTAACGATGCAGGCAAGCTTAATGAATGCTTGCTGCATCTTTTATATGATGCAAATTTACGCAGTACAATGCGTGCTAACATGCGGGAAACAGCGATTGAGTTGTTTCATATCAAGCGTTTTTTAAAAGAGTGGCATGAGGTTTTTAGCGTAATTACAGGAAAACAATTATCGCCAATTGAGTTTACCGAACGGAAGAAGCGTGTATTAATTACGAAAAAAGACAGCAGTGGAGGTGGCGGTGTTGTCTCTGTAGACAATATGCGCCGTGGTTTGCGCGAGGCAGGTTTTGATGCAAAAATATTATCCATCAATTCAAAGGGGTGGGTAACATCAGTTGACGATGTGAAGTTGCCACCTACGAGTGCACGTATTTTTAACAACTTTATCATCAATAATCCATGCGATATACTGATTGTTGACGATATTGACCGACTTGAGCCAGTGAGAGAATCATTAGTGGGTGCTTCTTTCGATACCTACTTGTGCATTCTGGGGAATCCACAAGTGCACCATTCTAGCTGGGTGGGAGATGGCATTCTCAATTTTGGTGATCAAGATTATATAAAGAAGATATTTTGCAGGCCAACCTTTGCGCGGTATCTACAAAGGTTATTTGGTAAAAATAAAGTTATATATTGGATAGGCGGGCAAGATGGTGAAGTGATGCGCGCTGAGTATGGGTGTGCTCGATGGAAGCATCCAAAAGATGGTGCATTGATTATTTCTGCCCATCGTGGGACTGATTGGTGGAAGAACCCAACAACGGCCATATTAACTGCGTACGCAGTGAGTCATAAATACCCTCAGGTTGTTTATTTTAAGCCAAGTGCAGCACCGGTCGAAAAGCAATTGATTGAAACAGTGTCATTTGATATACAATATGGCGGTACAGCTAAAGAGGGAATGGAGAGAGAGCTCTTATTAGAAACAATGTCGTGTGCACAATTGGGGCTTGAATTCTCTTATGCAGAAGGATTCCCTCGTGCTGTTTCAGAAATGTCTCAATTTGGCGTTCCGGTTTTACAAGGACCTGATTCTGATTGGCTATATGACAATAAGTTTTTGACAGAGCATTTGATTATACGCAGTCCCAACGATGCTGATGAAGCTACTGAAAAAGCTCTGCGGCTCTTAGAGGATCAGGTGCTTTGGGAAGAGGTCTCAGCGGCCTGTATTGAGTTTTACGGTAATTTTACGGTTAAAAGCGAAGCAGAAATGCTACTACAACATCTAGAGCTAGAAGGCATGGGGACTTAGTATGGCCACAATTGCAGAGCAGACTTCTTTTCCTATAAAGGCGTCAGTTAATTTACAAGAAGCCATTGGTGCTCGTTTGTATCCTGATCCTGCTATCGCTGTGGTCGAACTGGTCAGTAACTCGTTTGATGCTGATGCTACAAAAGTTATGGTCACAGTCGAGCCAGATAAAATCACGGTACGTGACAATGGCTTTAGCATGAATCGTAGACGTCTTGTTAATTATTTTACATTGGGTTTGAGTACTAAGTTACCTTCAAGACTTGGTCGTGAACCCATTGGTCAGTTTGGCGTTGGTAAATTTGCTATTCTGAGTATGGCATCGAGTTTTGAAGTAGAAGCTAAATGCAATGGATTTCATGGACAAGTACTCTATGATCAGAAAGCAATAGCTGAGCAGGGTGAATTTTTAAACGATAGCACCTTGCCTCTTGTGGTTTTCGAGGAGCAAACGGAAAGTTTAACAGATGAATATGTCACAAGTTTTGTGCCAGGCGAAAGTGAAACGTATACTGAAATACGTATGAATAATCTTCGTCGAGCATATGACGAAACACGCGTCAAACAAAAGATCATTGAGAATATAGCCCCAGGTACTGTTGGCGATTTTGAAGTTTATGTTAACGGTGAAAAATTAGAAGATCGTTATATTCACGGATTACGTTATCCAGTTAATCTGGAAGTAGAAGGATATGGCCCGATTACTGGAGAAATTATCTGGGCCGCTCGCAGTGTTATATTGGGCAACTATACAGGTGCACAAGTTGTAGTCAATAGTCGAGCTATAGGTCGATGGACATTCGGAATTCAAGACGTCGATGCTGATGCTGCAGCCCGTATCAGTGGTAGTATCACTGCTAATTGGCTCAATGATATTATTACTACAGATCGCACCGGCTTTATCACAGATGATCCAAAATGGATTGCTTTTAAAGCCGCGATGAATGAGTTCCTTGTGCTTGTTGTGGAAGAACAGCAATTACGTCGCAAAGAAGATAGGCGACGTCGTCAACAAGCAGCTCTCAATAGAGCAGTTCGACAAGTTACAGATGTGTTGCGACATTTTCCTGAGTTTAATTTTCCTCAAAGAGCTCTGGAATCAACCATGTCTGTACGATCTGATGATATTATATTAAAAGGAACAATGTCTGCTGCTAAAGAAGATGGTAATGCCGAGATTCGTGCCAAAATTACTTCGAAAAAGCAGCTCGATGAATTTCAAGAGTTTTTGAATAAAGCTGAGGAGCATCTTGGATTAGAACCTGATCGCCCGGAGTCCAATATAGCTGATCTTGAGCAGGGTGATCCTGAGAACATTAATCTCAGCGAAGATGTGGAAGGTGATAGTGTTCTCACAGGACAATCTGAGACTGATCCTTTTGGAGAAGATATTGACTTAGTCAATCAGCCTACGGATGAAGTTGGAGAATTATTGCAGCGTGCTGCACGCATTTTGGAAGAAGAGGTGGAAGAACTTGTTAAGGGGATTGAAGGAGCTGTTTCTGCAGAGGCAGATGAGCGTCTTTTAAGAGGGGCTCAAGCTTTAGCATTTGCTAAGCTTAAGAAACGTATCGAAGATCGCATTACTAAAAAAATAAGAGAACAGAAGAAAGAAGCTCAAGCTAAGCGCTTTGAAACGCAAACAGCAGTTACTATTAAGCAACCAATTGTTGGCAAAATTCAATTAGACAATATTACTGCTTCTCAAGGTGAATCTGATCCTGAGACTCCACCTAAAGAAATGCCAAATTTACCAGAGGAAGGTAATAGTGCGCCAGCTGCTCCGGGCGATGCAGATTCTGTCAAAGACACACAGGTCAATCCTGATCAGACAACAGACGATGAGAATCCTCCTTTAGCAAATATTGCTAACTTTATTGCAGCAAGTGTTGAGCACTTAGGCGAAGAAGGCCCAGCCTCTATGATGGCAGAAGGGTTCGGCTACGATGGTACAATGATCTATATCAATGCCGATCATTCCGTATATTCAGCGATGGATCGTCAAAGTGTCGGATTTATCTCGTTTTATGAAGCACAGTTGCTATTTAATGAGGTGATTTTAATGCAGGGTATTGAAGGGCGTAGTGGCCTCGAAAGACAATCTGAAATGCTCTCATTTCTACTGAAGAATGATCCAAAGATTCTTCTCTGGAGTCACAAGACTCCAGAGCAGTTTTAAGTATACGTGACTTTTGCATAGCTGTGCTCTTATATATTAATATAGGAGCGCAGTTTTTGTATTCGGAGAGTTAAGAGGAGGTGAGTGGTTATGATAGTAACACGATTCGCTCCCACGGCCAGTGGCGAATTGCACGTAGGTGGTTTGTATAATGCATTATTGAATTATCTTTTTGCACGTCAGAATGAAGGACAGTTTAAAGTGCGTTTTGATGGTCGCATGAACCAACAGCGCACCCGGTGGTGTGCAAGTATGTTAGAAAGTTTGAAGCGCTGCAACATTGAGGTTGATGAGGTTTATTATTCTCACAAACACACTGAGGAACATCGTGAGGCATTTGAACACTTAATGGGACACCATCTTGATCGTTTTTACGCTTGTGATTGTTCGCCTAGCGATGTAGCTCAACGTAATTTATTTGGATTCCCTTCTAATACTTGGGTCAATCTTATTTTTAGGCCAGAGAAATATCCTCCACCTTGTCGTGTGCAACAAATCGTTTTACACGATGCTTCAGGTGTTATTATTTTTGGCGAAGATATTAAAGTAGATGCTACTGTTAGAGCATCGTTTTCACATCCCGAACATCCAATAGAAAATATACAATCAAGTAACACATCTTTTTGGGATCCCTATGTTCGCGGCACAGGAAATGCAGAAACTGCACCAGAAATCTTTATCGAGTTTGAAGAGGAAGTTGAGATTGCGCAAATTCAATTAAAGTGGCACGATTATCCTGTCCTTGGTGGTATTGTTCGTGTTTTGTACGAGGGGCAATGGAAGAATGTATATCAATTTCAGAAAGGCCCAGTGTTCTTTACAGAAACGCGCCCTTCCGTTCCTTACGAGACAGGGACGATAGACTCGATCAATATAGCGCCGGTCAAAGTTAAAGCAATAGCATTTCGTTTTGATAAATTTGCACAGCCTCTGATAAAGTCATATCATTATGATGGTTACTGCAGAGATCGTAATAAACAACTTGATCTCGACGATATGGGTACAAATATTCGAATTACGTATCAAGATATAGTTGGGGAGTGGAATCAAAAACCTTGGAACGATGAACGTATTCCAGGGCAATTTGAACCAAAAGTAGACACTTGTGTTTGGTTTAATGGCCAACCAGATTTAGTATTTACAAGTCCTTACGACGATATGAAATTAGGTGTAACACATGCAATTAGAGGGATTGATATTTATCCATTCTTTTGGATCGAAGCACCTGTTGCAGCATTATTAGGAGGGGGCGTTCACAGCCAATTCTTCCACAGTATGGTTGTTACCCCTCATAATGTTAAATATTCTAAGTTTATTAAGAGTCCGTGTATTGATCGGTATCTTGATCAGGGTCTCTCGGCCGAAATGCTGTTGACGGCACTTTGTCAACGAAGTGGAATTTATGAGGGAGAAGAAATATTGAATGTGTCGGAGTTGGTAGAGGCTGTTGATCTAACAAAAATTACCAAGCAAGATATAGTTTTTGCTGACGAATAGGAGATTACATCATGACGGAAGTAGCTGCAAATCGAAGTGATTTCGAACAAAAAGTCACACAAGTTCATGAGTCTAACGGTCATTATGCTGTTCGTGGTTTTACTTTCGAAGCTGCCGCTAATGGTACAACAACGTTTGATTTTTCGTTCCCCTTTATTATCGATTTATTGGAAGCACATTGTCAACCTGAAGTAGATCATACAGGTGATTTTCTATCTGTATGGATTGCGCCTGACACAGTATTTGGTGCATTGGGTGCAGATGCATCGGCAGAAGATACTGTGATAACAGTTAACGATGTTTCCAATCTTCAGGTAGGGTATCATCTCAGAGTAGGTTCAGAAGTAGATCCGCTACCGCGTATAGTCGCAATCGATCTGGAGACCAATCAAGTAACTTTAGCCTATATTAGTACTACAGGTGAATCTGCCTATGGTGGACTCTCTCAAGGATACTCTGCTGCTGGGCCTACATATTGCTCGATTAGTATCCCAATGGTTTCTAAAGTGCCTCTCGCAGGTGGTCACGATATAGTGCTAGGAAATAGCATTCTTAATACTAGTGATTTACCTGCGAACACAACCATGCGCATTAAATATACTAATATACACACCTCTGAAATACATACAGTGCGTTTCTTTATAGAGTATCTCTATTAATGGGAAGCTGATATGAGTACACCTACGATTTTAGATTTTTATCGAGCCAATGTGGGACATCCAGATGCCGTGCCCTATAGAAAAGTAATTAGGTGGAGCTCTTCTTCGTCTCCTGTTTTAACAATTCAGCCAGCAAGCACTGAAATGATTATGGTGCGTGAAGTTGGATTTTGGCTCGACTCGTCTTTTAATATGAGTAGTCATCGACGTATTCGTATTATTGCAGATGAGGATAATGAACCTCCTACAGGAGGTATTAATCTGATTCTCAATAATGAAAATGATCTTATGGCAGCATTTGATCAGAGAACGTTACATCGAGTGAATACAGTAACAGCCGGCAGTATTTGCTTTAATCCACCAGTAAAGCTTGTGGGCAATACTCAAGACCTAACAATACGATATGAAAACAGTAGTAGTACTCCTGATACAGGAGGCCTTCATGGCGGCAATGCGCGTCTAGTAGTTGCCGGCTGGGCCTTAGCAATAAGCGATTTTTAAATGGTTGATATACTTGATATTTACAAAGCTAATTTAGGGCATCCCAATGCTGTTTCACTAAGAGAAACAGTACAGTGGGATAGTTGGCGCCTAGACACACAGCCACTTATTGTGCAACCAGCTAGTGGTGATTTGATTTACATCAAGCAACTTCAGGTACTTTTTGATCGAAGTGCAAACATTCACAGCCGCAGACAGGTACGCATCAGAGCAACTCAGGCTAGTGCTCCATCTTCGGGAGGAGTTGATTTAGTTCTTGATAATGAGAATGACGTTTTAGCCGCTATGGATATGCCATCATATCATAGAACATGGACTGCACCTCATACAGTTGGCGTTATTACTTTTGAGCCACCAATCAAATTAGTAGGACCTAATGATAAATTTGAGGTAAGATATGAAAATGAGAGTGATAATACATTAAGGACAAGTGGATTAAAGGATGGTTATATTCACTGGACAGTGACAGGTTGGGTTCTTTTAGTTGCGGATATTGATTAATGAGCACTCCGAATATCATAGACTTTTACAAAGCAAATTTGGGACATCCCAATGCCGTCCCTTGGCATAGTGGCGTTTCACATTGGGACTCTAATGATACATCTGCAGTAGTATGGGCTCCCGGAACCAATGAAATTCTATTCATTAGTCATCTTCATTGGTGGATTCCCAACACCTTTGATATGCGGGCTGGCGGAAATCGTCAAATTCGTATTCAGTCAGTACAAGATGCCGCACCTAGCATTGGCAGTGTCAATTTTTTGATGAGACATGAAAATATGGTTTTAGGAGCATTAGATCAAGATAGCATACACTTATCTGGCACAGTTGTCGCAGGTGTAATGAGTTTGAATCCTGCTGTAGCACTATATGATAATAGTAATGATTATTTAACAGTGCGTTACGAGTACAGTAACAATTTGGAAGACGATAATGGTCTACTTGGCGGCAATATACGATTTAGTGCACAAGGCTGGATATTATTAGAGGCTAACTTTTGATATGGCTGTTACGGTTCTCGATTTTTTCAAAGCCAATGTAGGGCATCCAAATAGTTTGCCGTTTGCAGACTATTTCTTATGGAACACATCAAGTTCTCCTGTAGTGCAAATCAAACCAGCCAATAGTGACGAAACTTTATTGGTACGTCGTTTTCAGTTTACCCTTGGCAGCAATTTCAATATTTATCGTAATAGTCACCGTTTCCACATTGAAGTAACTGAAATAACGAGTACTGATTGGGGTGCGATACATTTTATTACTGATGAGGAAGATAACGTCTCAGCTGCTGGCAATCAAAGGTTTAATGTGTCTGTGGCGAGTGTGATTCATGTCCCATGGTTTTTTGATCCGTGTATTAAATTAGTAGGAACAGGTCAAAACATTGAGTTTCGTCATATGAATTCGACGAGCACATCTAATGACACAGGTGGCGTTGATCGAGGCACAATGCGAGTAGGTATTATAGGGTGGGCTCTTAAAACGGCAGACTTTTAATGCTATCACCAACAATACAAGACTTTTTCTCAGCGAATATAGGGCATCCCAATGCTGTTCCATATAGACAGGTATACAGATGGACATCGGGGAGTGGTAACGCACAACCAATTATTACAACACCAGGTTCAGGCGAAACGCTTTATGTGTACAAAGTGGGGATATTTTTAGTTGGCAGTGGGAAATATAGCACTCGTATTGAAAGTGGTTGTAAACTCCATATGTTTGCATCACATGTGAGTCCAGTTGTTGATCCAATTGATCTCGACTTCTTGACTTATGATAATTGCACTGATGATGCAAGTGCCAGTGACGTTCTTGCGATAATTAAATCAGTTATTCATTTTAAGTGCGAAGAGAATGTGATCGCAGTAGAGTATAAGTTTTCCTCTCCCATTTGTCTATCGGGTGATAGTGAGAATTTCACAATACGTGTAGAAATGAATAATGGCACACCAGTAAATTTTGGGGTGAAATGCGGATCATGGAATTGGAACATACAGGGTTGGGTACTCAATACGAGTGATCTATAATGTGCGAATGTACACACTATCATTTTTATTTTCCACAACTTGGTAAATGTTGTCCCTCCATTTACTTGTTGTCCGATTTCTTTTGTCGCTGTGATTGGATTGCTGCTTGTCCTGGACAGAATCCTCCGAACGTACCAACGTTAACATCGCCAATAGGTGGTGAATATGCTACAGGTCGCTATTTTGCAATTACTTGGACTGAGGCTAGTCCGACAGACCCTGATCCGGGCGATCAGGTTTGGTATGAGATTCAGTATACTACAGACATTACAGCGGAGGCTCCGGTTTGGGAGTGGGTTTTAATCAAAGATAACGGATTGGCACAACGTACAGTTATTTCAGAAGGAACAACATCAATCATCTGGGATTTAGGAGAAGTGCCAGATACAAGTCACGCAGTAGTACGAATTAGAGCAGTCGACGCTTGTGAAAATGTTAGCGATTGGGATACAGGCGATGAATTTAACATTACAGGTGGAGTATGTTAGGAGTCACTCATGACAGTATTAGGTATTGCACACGCACAGCCTGATGAAAGTAACATCGAGCATTTGTTGGATTTGCAGTGCGCAGAGGTTTATGAGCCACTTCTTTGGTGCAACATTCAGCCGCGTAGAGATGTATGGAACTGGACAGATCTCGATGCACAGTTTGAATTGGAAAAGCATTATGGAATAAAAAGCACAAGATATATTACCCACACTCCTAATTGGGCTTCTGGAGTCAATCCAAAGAATTGTAAGTACCCATCTAATTCATATCCACCTAGATCGATGGTGCATTTTGAAGAGTTTTGTCGTGCTCTTGCAAAACGCTATCCAGGCAGAGAATGGTGTATATGGGCTGAACCCGACAATCATCCACCGAGAGAAACGGATTCTATTATTAGGTGGGCGAGTACGCCAAGAGTTTATAGCAAAATGCTGCAAATCGGATATGAGGCCATGAAAACGGCTGATCAGACTTGCAGAGTGGGGATGGGAGCCTTGGTAGGAGCGACATTGAACGGTATTCATAGACAAGTAGTACACGGGGAAGATAAAGCAGATCATACTCGATTTTTTGATGCCGTGTTGCGCGATGGAGGTGGCAATTTTTGTGATTTTATTCCCATAGATTTATTCTGTTATGGGTATGGAGGTGTTCGTAATTTCATTATGGGATTTCGCAAGCTTCGCGAGATTATGCATAAACATGGAGTGACAAAGCCAATTTGGATTAGTGAAACAGGAGCGAAAATTACTCGTAGTGGTGAAGGACCAACAGAAGAAGATTTTGATAGGGAGTATTTTAATCATCAATTTGTTACAGAGCAAACACTAGCAGGATATTTGTTATACGCGTATCGTATGTGTGTTGAACTTAATATAGAGAAGATGTTCTGGGTGGGATTGGTTAATTCGGAGCGAGGTTTAGTAAATCGTAAGGGACGCAAATTGCTTACTTACGATGTATTCAAAATGATTCAGTTAACAAAGGGATCTATATAGTATGCCTATACTTGACAATGTAGGCTCGACCGATGTTACGCAACAGATTTTACAAGCTCAACAAAGTAGCCAAATATTATCGACGGAACAGGAGCTAATAGTCAAAGAGTCCTTCACCTTATCTGTGGTAATGATTGTAAAGGATGAAGAAGAGTATATAGGTCGATGTCTCGACAGTCTTCAAATATTGGGTTACGAAGAGCTTATTATAGTCGACACAGGTTGCACTGATCGCACAGTTGAAATAGCGCAAAAATACCCAAACGTCAAGATTTATGAGTTCGAATGGGTTCATGATTTTTCCGCAGCGCGTAATTTCTCGATAGCTCAAGCTACTCAAGAATGGTGCATGTGGATAGATGCGGATATGTATTTTCTGAAAGAAGATGCATTGAATCTTCGCAATATATTGCGCAATCGGCTGTACCAAGCACAACACAATGCATTCTCGTTGATGTTGCGAAATGTTGATACTGATGATGGCTGGAATCTGGCACGTCTCTGGAGGCGATCAGAGGGTTTTCTTTTTGAATGCCCAGTTCATGAGATTTTAAGTCCAATGCCAGACAAACCAGATGGTATGCGATTAATTTCCTTAGACGTTACTTTGCAGCATGATCGTGATGGTCACGTAGGTGGACTGGAATATCATGATCTTCTGTTAAAATGGCTCGAAGACAAGCCAGAAGATCAACGAGCTTTGTTTTACATGGCAAAACATTGTCATTTGATGGCGACACAAGCCGAATTACCTGAGGCAGCTGAAAAATTATATGACGAAGCTCTGCGGTATTATGACAGAGCGGCTCAAAAAGGTAGGGATAGTGGCGTATATTTAAATGCAGGGAATATTTATTATGAGCGCCAAAAATGGGAAGAGGCATTGCAGTATGCTTTTAAAGCAATGGAAACAGACTGCACTTATGCCGAACCTTTTATTTTGGCAGCTAATTGCTATGATGAAATAGGTAATATGGCCAATGCTATTGCTATGTATAAGGTAGCGAAGCATATGGAGCGTCCATTCCACGCCACTAAAGCCACATCACAAGCAATGTATGATTATGTTCCTTGTATTAATTTAGCTCAATGCTATTTAAAAGTGAGTGCTATTGACTCTGCCATCGATGCATATATGGAGGCGTTACGTACTGCTGTTGATGATCAAATGAGGGAGACGGCGATTTCGGGGTTGCGATATATTTATCAGAGTTTTACGAAAATGCCGCTTCCTACTTCATGAGGACTATTTATTATGGCACTTTGGGTTGTACCAGGCGAATCTATTACACTTTATGCCACTTTTAAGAACAAAAGAGGGCAATTGATTTCACAGCCCGATCCGGCTGTGCGTATTGAACGCATTAATCCTACGAGCGGCGAACCAGAAGTTGTATTGAGCAATACACGTATGACCGAAATGCAACCAGGGCGATACTATGCTGTTTGGCATACCCGTGAGAATACTGAATTAGGAACAGTTATAGCACGTTATTTTGGTGAAATTGAAGGTCTATCTGTAGAAGGAGAAGATACAATCCAGGTTACTGAGAGAGTTGAACAGAGAATTGTATCCAATACCGCGGGTGTTTCATAATGAGCGTAATCTTTGTTGAACATAGAGAAAACGGGGAACTAGCTGACGCTGAGCGTGTTCATCTTAGCGATCAAGATAGTACTTTTGGCATTAAGCGCCTCAGTGATGGACAGGTTGTAATTGCCGCTGATACGCCTGTTACTAGAGTTGACCTTGGGCGTTACGAGTTCAACATTGACTTATTGAGCCCGCTTTTTGATTATGTATATGTATTTCAGATTCAAACAAGAGATGAAGATAATCAGGCATTGCTCGAGCATGTGCAGGGTTTTATTCCTTCTCAAGCAGATGCTCCGATAGGAGAGATTCCTGAGTCACAGCCACCCGATTATACTCCCACACCTCCTTTAGATACTGGTCTTCAGCAAGAGGGCGGGCAGTTTTATAAGCCGGACGAACCACGAGGTGCTTATTTTGATGGCACACAAGATTTGCCAGCCTCAGGTGGCGAAAGAACAAATCGCAGCTGGCAAGAGGCTTATGGATATGGCTATGGTGGCCCAGCAGTCGATGATGGATTTTGGGATGGAATAAGCTACGAAGATCTATGTGTGATACCGATAACGCCTCGAGGACAGTGCATAAAAGATCGTGCTGCTGCGATGGCACGAGCTCAGTTAAAGGATACTGATCCTACATGTTGGGCATTCAGCGAAGATGAAATTGATATGTATTTGGAGAGTGCACTGAGTGATTTCAATGCTACTCCAATGTTTACACGTTTTCAATGGCATGATTTAGAGGATAGATGGCTACATATTCTTGCGCTTGGGGCACAAGTATTTGCTCTTTTCGCCCAGGGACTAGTAGAGGTCGGTCGTGAATTTGTTATTACCGATAATGGGATTAGTTTTCAACCTCCTCCTATTTCTTCTCACTTCCAGAGTACTGCTACAACTCTTTTGGCGCATTATCAACAGAATAAAGAACTGATCAAGGGCAATATGAAGCCCACACCTTCTGCTGTTGGTGTATTTACAGTACTAGCAATTAATCCGATGTTGACACGCTTGCGCCACTTGCGTGAGCGTCGAATTGTATGAGCACTCAACAATTAACGCAACGTAGTGAAGTTGGAGCTGATCTTGGTGAGCGGATGCATTGCACTCTTGCTCTGGATCAGCGAGACGATCTCACTGTACGTTGTGAAGTAACAGGAAAATGGTGCAAGGTGCGAAATTTCCGTCCCTGCACTATTCGTGTAGAATTTCTACGACGTAGAGGAATAGACATATATGATCTTGGTGGGTCAAAAAGACCCAAGAACCAAGGGAAGTCTGCAGTTAAAACGCGTAGAGGAAGAGGGTAATGCCAAAAAGTATTGGGGCAGTAAGAATTAATGTAACCGAAGATGATGTAATAGAAGCAATTAACGTAAAAAGAAGACTAAGGGGACAACCTACACTTCGAATAGCCAAAGGTGCTTTTAAGAAAGGTTTAGTTCCTTTAAACTATAATAGTACAGTTTGGCGTGAGGATTGTCTAAACATAGGGCATTTGCAAGATTTGGATTTGGATGTGGAGATAGCTCTTCCAAATAGCCAGATGCAAATTCCACTACCCGATAACAGCGTTAAGAATTTGTATTGTACACATTATTTGCACAAGGTACATGCAGATTGTGAATTAACACATACTTTCCAGTCGTTGTTTCGAGTGCTGTCTAAAAAAGGCACCTTACACATAGAAGTGCCAGACATGATGTATTTTGCAGAGATGGCTGTCAATGCTCAATTCAGTGAGGTAGAAGCGTTGAGGTGGGAGCATTTCATGTTTAGCTATCCTGATCGTTCCGGGTTGTTTTTTAACCAATCATTAATAACGCCCGATCGAATTCAACATCGAGCTACATATGCGGGTTTCAAAACCGTAGAGATAACAGAAGCAACAAGAGAGCCATTATCGGTTTGTGACGCAGACGAAATAGATATTTATCCTGATCAGCAAGAACAGATTTCAGAGGCAGAGCTTAAGGAAACACAAGAAAAAGGACTATGCGCACTTTATCTTTTGGGCTGCAATGAAACGCGCACAATAAAAGAAACGAATATTAATCGCTCTAGGTACTGTCGTCGGCATAGAGCGCAAGCCGTTCGCAGATTCAATCGCATATATGAAGAACATTATGCAATCAAGGCCACGATTAGAAAGACTTAGATGCTTTTGTCAATCTATGTCTAATGCTGCGAAGTGTCCCACATGTGGTGACAATATGCAGTTTTTAGAGCATTCTCAAAATATGTTGTCTTGGTATTGTCGAACGTGCAAAGAAGCAAAAAGGACAAGAACGGATCCTCGTGATACAGTTAATACTGATCAGGATACAGGAACACCATCAGGACATGGTGCTTATACCTGGCACGCATAATACCGCAATGCGATGGTAATATAAGAGCCTATCTATATAATATAGATCAACGACCCGCAGAAAATCTAAACGTTTGAGGGGCGCTACAAGATATCGCGTAAGGCGCATCCTGGTATCTCCCAGATACGGTACCCCTTGACGCGTGTCTTAGCTTTCGTGCGGATCGTTGATATAGATAGGCTCTTTGTTGTTCATATAAGGAGAGCAGTATGAAAATTTTAATAGTGAATCACACCCTCGGTCCACCCGCAGGGAGCGAAAAGAATACCTTTATTACAGCCACAGGACTACATAAACGGGGGCATAGCGTGCAGTGTTTTGGTCTCTGGAATGGGCAAACTGCATATCACTTGGAGACCGAAGGAATAAAGTGTTGGGAGAAGAAACCTGAGGGGCTTGAGAAACCTGACATAATTTTCGCAGGGCATAAAACGCCAACAAGAGTCATTGCGGAGCATTTCCCAGATACACCAATGGTAGTTATTAGTCGTAGCACATATAATGACGAAGAGCTTCTGGGTGAAGACATTTTTCAAAGAGCATATCGCGTTATATGTGTCGATTCAGAAGTAAAAGAACATCTACAAGAAGAGCATCAATTACCCGATGAAAAGGTCGTAATAGTTCGTAATTCAGTCGATATCAAATGGTATCGTCCTGAAAAGTGTCATTATCGTTGGAGGCCAGGTGATCCTATCCGCATTGTACAAGTAAGTCGCATTGGTGGCAAGAGACAATACGGCATTAACACAATGATGAAAGTATCAGCCGAACTCAATAAGTTGCATAAAGAGCATCATGGTGCTGATTATATGCTTGCGGGTTTTGGACACTGGCATAGAATTCACACCTTAGAAGAAGAGCTCGGACTCAAAGTAATTATGCAACATCAAGTATGGGACAGCGCAGATACTATTCATCAAGGCGATATGGTGGCTGGAGCAGCACGATGCATCATGGAGGGTATGGCGTGTGGTAAACCATGTATTCCTATTACAAATTTCGGTTGCGACGGTTTTGTAACTCGTGATAATTTTGAGGAGTTACACCATGCCGAGTTCCATGGCAAAACTCAAAAATTTCCTTTGGGTGATCCTACTAAGATTGCAATCGAGATCAAGAAAATATTTGAGGAAGAGAAGTACAAAGAGATGTGCGACACTAATCGTGAACTAGCGGAACGCTTTTTCGATAACGAAACTCGCTTAGATAAACTTGAATTGCTGTTCGAAGAGGCAATAAAACATGGCTAGAAGAATAGCAATGCCTGATAAAACACCTCCACCGCAACAATATGTGTGGGGCAATATCGCAAAAGATATGCGAATGGAGGAGGGTGGCAAAAAGATTCTGGACGTTGGACCGGGCAAAACTCTCTTTGCTGGCATGATGGCCAGTTGGGGTAATGAGGTAACAGTCGTTGATCGCTTGCCGCAGATTTTGCAGTTTCAAGCACGGATTATCCATGGCAACAAGATATATTGGAGTTTGCAGCTTTCTGATGGCGAAGAGTTGCCTTTTAAAGATCGCTCGTTTGAAATCATAACTGCGTGTTGGAGTGTTGCCAACATTGAAAATAGTGAAGAGAGCGATATGATCTCATATCGTGAACTGTTTCGTGTTGCAAGCAAAATGATATTCACAGTAGTGAACTTTTCAGCTCAAGGTGGCGTCAGACAAAGTCAGTATTCTGGCAGAGAGAGAGTGTACAATCTTGAAACTCTTGAAGAGCGTATCTTGAAGCTTGGTCGACTTGATGGATGGTTAGTTGATAGAGTTTCTTTTTTTCGCGATGATGGAGCACAAGTCAATCATCATTTCACCAAAGAGTCTAGACGGCAGTATCACAAAGATCGTCACGGTCCTGCCGATCATGCATTAATAGTATTTAGGAGAGATTAGCAATGAAGCCTGAATTATGGGATCAATACTCTAAAAGCACCTATGATCGTGTAGAAAATCCCGAGGAAGAAAAACTTGAGAATATGCTTAGAATGCGGATGGAGCATATTCCTGTGCATTGTGGAACGGTTCTTGATGCTGGTTGTAGCGTGGGATGGACGACCAATTGGATGCACCAACACGGACGGGAAGCTTGGGGTATTTCATATAATGCAGCAGATATAGTGGAGGCTAAAAAACGGGGGTACAAACAGGTCCTTGAAATGGATATGCATGATTTAAGCTATTTCGAGGATGGTACCTTTGATTGTGTTTTTTGTTCTCATGCTCTTGAGCACGCCTTGGCTCCGCATATAGTGCTTTGTGAGTTTAATCGAGTATTAGCGGAACAAGGTACCCTAATTATTATTTTGCCAGATGAACATTGGAGACAATCATATACGCATTCAGCTCATGTCAATTGGTGGGGTTCCGATCAATTGATATTTTTTGTAGAAACCAGAGGGTTCAAGAATATTGATAGTTGGCAAGAAGCCACTAATGTTCGTACAAAATATGGTGCGCGAGGTAACGACCTAGGGTTGAGCTTCGAGAAAACCAAAAATCACGAGGGATCATGAAATGATACTACTCGAAGCTACTAATATTTGCAATTTATCATGCAATATGTGTCCTATAGATTTGATGGAGCGAGAAAAGGGATACATGAAGTATGAATTATTTACCAGTATTATTGATCAATTATTAGAAATGCCCGAGTACACGAGGAAAAAGAGAATAGTATTACACGGTACTGGTGAACCATTGCTAAGCAAAGATTTCCTTAAGAATTTACATTATCCAGGTTTGGTTCGCCTTGCTACAGATTCGGTATTTGGGATACGCGATGTAGACGTAACATGCAATGGAGTATTAATGACAGAAGAGCAGGCCCATAGTCTGCTTTCCGCAAAAGCACTGAAATGGATACGCATTTCATTTAACTCGTCGAGGCGCGAGATTTATCCGCACATTCAGAGAAAGGGTGACTATGATAGTGTCGTTGCTACCCTCCGTATGCTTAGGGATATTGCTTTTGCTTACGATGTTCGCATTAATGTGCAGTATCTTAAGACTAATATTAACGCGGACGAGACACAGCAAGAATTTGAACGTGCATTGGGATTTGAATTTGACGAACGGATTTATTGGACTGTCAAGGATTGTGTTTCGTATGGTGGACAAATTCCAACCGACCGTGTTGAGCAAACAGTCGTCCACGAATTAACTGATCAAAAGCCACGGGATTGCTACTCACGTGGTTTGATTGTAATGTGGGACGGAACGGTAGTAGGCTGCTGCATCGATTATGATAATGCTCAGCCATATGGACATTTAGGTTTCCAAACAGTCAGTGAAGTCGTAGGTAGTAATTATTTGAAGCAATTAGAGAGAGAATACAATGAGCGTAATTACTCCAGACTACCTATGTGCAAGGACTGTTGTGGTATAAATGTATAATATAGTGATCGTTGCCCATCCAGATGACGAGATATTTTGGATGGGAGCAAATATGGTGGCTCGTCCCGAAGAACATTGGCATATTGTTTGTGTAACTTACAATGCTAAGTCTTTACGAGGTCGAGAGTTTCGTCGAATTTGCAAAAGATATAAATGGACCTTTCACCAATTGGGGTTTTTAGACAAAGGACGTGAACAGCCTATTCTCAACAATGTGAAATTGGTCAGTACGCTATATCAGGAATTGAGGATGTATAAAAGGCGTAACCTGATTAATCACATTTATACTCATAGTCATCGTGGAGAGTATGGCCATTTACAGCATCGGCAGATTCATCAAGCTGTTCGTACTGTTGTTAGATCATTGAAATATCGTGGTCCAATAAGTTATTTTCAATGGGATGTCACTCAGGGTATTGTAGAGCCCAATCAGGAACTATTATTACCACAGCATTTTAAAGCAAAAAGAAAGCTCGCAATGCTCTATTCTAAGAGCAAAGAACCGGACATAGAGCGATATCCTTGGTGGAAGCAGGTACTCAGTTATGACCAAACGTGATTTTGTCTTCATGTTCTCGTCTGTTCGGGAATGGAAAAACACAGAGCATCTCTTGTTGCGTATTTGTGGATTAGGTTATCCGGTACATGCTGTTTTGAGTACAAATCCCAATCCAGAGATTGAGACTCTGCGACGATTAGTTGGTGCTGCAGGATTTCCTTTGCATGAAATACTTGTTTCACAAAAAGAAGCTAAGAAGCGCAAGTTAGGCAAAGGAAATGTGTGTCGCTTAATTAATTTATTGACCAAAGAGTTAGATCCAGGACTCACATTGCAAGCAGCCAATCATTATCATTTATCTCCGTTCGATGTATTTCGTAAGTTCAAACAGTTTACAATTACTGCTGCATTGCAATGGGGTATAGCTGATTTAGTGCCAGAGCTTTGTGTTGACAAATACTTAATGTTTGGCTCTTTCTCAAAAGACGAGCTTACAGCTAAGGGCGTTCCCGCTAATCGACTTTTTGTTGTCGGGAATCCAGGATGGGACTCCTTAAAAGAGATGAAGATAGAAGACAATAATAGTATTGTGTACTATGCCCAAACACGACATACGCCAAAACGCATTATTATTGATCAGCTTCATCTTGATCAATTATTGAGTTATTTTCCGGACAAACATCTCATTATCAAGGAGCATCCAGCACGTTATGGTGAATATGCTCCTTATGCTAAATATCCACGCATTACGGTGATTCAAGATCAGGTGGAGACTGTTGATCTTTTGCGGCAAGCCTCTATTAACATAACAACGGGGTCAACGTGTGCTGTTGAATCGATGCTTTTAGGCAAACCAACGATAGTGCTGAATATTTCCAAGGGTGATATTTATATTCCTTCGGGTCAGGTTATCACTACGGATTTTGATACTTTACGCAAACGATGTGAAGCGTTGTTCAAGGGTGTTGTATTTAACGAAGAGCAACTCGAGCGGTTTAAAGAGCGCATTGCATATTCATATAAGACTTATGACGCAACTGATCGTGTCATAGAAGTCCTTTTGGGTTGGTTTCATCATGGCGAGAGTACTAGTAGACCAAGATTTTGAAGTAAGCATTGTTATACCTGTCCATAACCAGTGGGAATACTTACAGCAGTGTCTCGATAAGATAGGCGAGAACACTACTGGCATTAAGTATGAGGTTATAATAGTAGATGATGCTAGTGATAAAGCCACTAAAGAATACTTGCAGCGTCAAAAGCGCGCAAAGAAAATTAGAGTTGTTACTAATCGCATACAATATGGGTTTCCCATTAGTTGTAATTGCGGTATTCGCTCTTCTAGAGCAGAATTCGCATGCTTATTGAATAGCGATACGCTACCAACAGATGGCTGGTTAGCCAATATGTTGGCAGCGATACGAAGTGATAGACTCATTGGCATTGTTGGTCCAGCAACAAATTGTCGCAACAATAAGCAAATGCATCATGAATTATTGAAGGTCAAACCGCAAAATGTAGAACAAGCAAGTCAACAAGTTCAAACGAAGTATAAAGGCCAAGCCACAGATAGTAGATTCTTAATAGCTTTTTGCTGGCTAATGAGAAGATCTATGTGTGATCGAATTGGCCTTTTTGATGTGCGTTTTGGCTTGGGTGGCGGAGAAGATATTGAGTATCAAAAAAGAGCAAGAATTTATAATTATCGAGTGGTATGGGCCAGAGACTCTTTTGTGTATCATTTTGGACACAGAACATTTAAAAATGAAAAAGTAGATCTCTTTGCCAAAGAGCTACAGAAACAACAAGAAGCTCAAACGGAAAAATGTCTAAAAGAGCATCATTTGCGGATTCGCCAAATTCGCAAGATGGCAGTCCCAAAAGTTAGCATTGTTGTCCCGGTACGAAATCGTGCTGTGTATTTTGAACAATTTTATGGTTCATTACTTAATAGTACTAAAGTAACTTACGAATTGATCATAGTAGATGATGCTAGCGATGCTGAAACAAAGGCATTGATTCGTGAATTGGTCACAAATCCTCTTATTCCTACGTTTGTTTT
>Ga0164310_10000178_pt1 | contig 32499 bp, 34 predicted proteins | sample GuaBasSedimGuay1_FD_121795 | JGI IMG/M metagenome (GOLD analysis project Ga0164310, IMG submission 121795) | Subseafloor sediment microbial communities from Guaymas Basin, Gulf of California, Mexico - Guay1, Core 4569-9, 0-3 cm | ecosystem: Environmental > Aquatic > Marine > Hydrothermal vents... | reverse complement strand
ATTTAGATGTGTCAGTAATTTATCTAATTCTTTCCATTCCACATGGTTGGCAAGGTTCCATTGGAAAATCTCGAATTTTCGTCCGAGACGGTCAAAAGTTGTCGAACGCTCGGACAATTTAACCGGAAAATCGCCACCAGTAGCAAGATAATGAATTAGCAAGTGACCTAACGGTTTCTCTCCAGCCATCATTCCTGTTTGTGGTTTTTCAAGCTCAAATAACGAGGGACGGAAAGGAACCATTTCTGAGAGAATTTTAACGATTTTTTCAAAATCCCCCGGCGATTTCTTCTCATATTGTTTCCGTCCTTCAACGTCTTTTGCCGCACGCAATTTCCTAACAGGACCAACATCACGGATGAATTTCCGATGCAAGAGATTATCAAGCCCAGCCAACCACTGTCGGCGGCCAGCAAAATCATGCTCCGAACGTTTGATAGCTATAACTTCAGCATTAAAAGCATCACAAAAAGCGCTTAGTACTTGATGGTCATTTGGAAAGAGCTCAACATTAAAAGGAATGGTGCCTTGAAGGAGAAGACTTTTCCCTTCAGGTGAGACTTTCATGAGATTCCTACCTAACGAGCCTTTTTCTTCGTCGCTTGAAAGCGTCTTTAGAATCTGTTCTGGAAGATTGTCGTAGATAGCTCGTTGCTCTTTTAGAAACTGTTCATTTTCTCTAGAAATTTCAAGGAGAAACAGAGGAGCTAAATTTTCATGTGACCATAAAAGACTCCCAAGCAAAGCACCTCTTTTTCGGAATTCTTTATATGTCCTCGAGAGAAAGGCATCAATAATTTCTTGCAGCTCAACAAATTCCTTATATGGCAAGTCCACTGCCTTTTCTCGCCAATCGGCAACACCAATAATAGCAATAAACCACTTTCTTGGTAATGTTATTTGAAACATAGAACTTTCTCCTTTAGCATATAATGATTGATGTTTACTAATATTAATTTTATACTCGTGAAGTATGCGTTAAAGAATGTGGAAAGCATTCGCGATTATAAAGCTAAAACCACCAAGAGCAAGGGAAAGAGAGATGAAGATAACACCTTTGAATAGGGCTTTTCGTCCCTTGTTTTTATCTCTGTCTGTGACCCAAAGAATTAGCCCGAAAAGTAAAAAGCCAGCGCCAAGAACAAATAGAAATAAGACAACAGCAATATAGGTATAGCTTAGCCATTGATTGAATTTAGAAGAAAAATCAAAAAAAACATCTAATAAATGTAAGAAGAGGAGAGGTTTTTGTGTAGCAAGCATTTTAATATTCCCCACAAGAAAAGCAAAACAAAAAGATAAAAAGACCACTAAAATGAAAGTTTTTTAATTAAGAGGGAAAGGTAAGTAGCAATTATGGTTGACAAGCCGGAAGCACAGCAATGACTAAAAAAGAATTTAAAAAAGAAGAGACAACGAAAGAAGAACAAACCCCCGAAACCAATCACGCGCCTAAGGTGAGAAACCTATCACCTACCAAAATCGCCGATCAATTTTGGTGCGAAATGCAGCTTCACTTCAGACTTCTTTTGGGAATGGAACCAACAGAAGTAATGATTGCCGGCGCAGATATCCACCGGTCACTCGAGGAAGAATTAGGACCTGTCGTCGAAGTTTCGGTGGAAACCAGAGATGACGAGCTTATAACCTTTATTTTACAGCAATATTTGAAATTAAAAATGCTAAAGGATCATGGACTAACTCGAGAGCTGCCTGTTTTAGGCGTTTTATCAGGTTTTCCGGTAATTGGTATAATAGATCAGCTGGAAATAATTGAAGTTGGAAATGAAAAGCGATTGCTAATCACAGACTATAAGACCAGAAAGTCAAAACGCGCACCATCCTACGAACAAAAACGACGAAATAATATCCAGCTACAAGTTTATTGGTACACATTGCATAATTTATTGACAGGAAAATTCACGAGAGAAATGTTTAAAGAATTCTTGGGAATTAAAGAAAAACTCAAACCCTCAACAGAATTGCTAAAGCAACTCCCGGAAAACCTGACAGAATTATTGACAGAAAAAACACCAGAAGAATTGCTGAAAGAAAACTTTAAACTATTAAAACAACTTCCTAAACTTTCTGATGAACTTCAGGCGATCTACTTACACCAAAAGGATCGAACTATTGTCTATGTTGAACGAACCTTTTTTCACGAAGAGAGCTTCGAAACTGATATGGAGTGGGCGATGGGCTACTGGGAGGGAAAGCGGGAACCAAATCGAAGCCCACAAAAATGGATATGTAAATTCTGCCAATTCACGGATAAATGTGAATATTACCTGCGGGATTATTTAAAAGAAAAAGAAGGGTGAAGAAACGGACGATACTTATTTCTCGTCGAAGTATTTTTGTCGTTTCTTTAAATTTTTCAACAATTCAGTCTTTATGGAAGTTCGGATCATTTCAGCATCTATCAAACCAACAACTATGAGAGAATCCTCCTCATCAACAACAGCTAGGCGATTAACATTTGTTTGAGCCATGAGATCATCAGCTTGGGCTAAGGTAGCAGTTTTAGGAATAGTAATTACAGGTTGAACCATGAAGTCTTTTGCTTTGAGTTCAGGGGTGAGCATGCCGCCCTCTCGAAGAATGACACGCAAAATATCGCGTTCGGTGATGATTCCAACAACTTCGCCAATGCTTGTAACGAACACACACCCTTTATTGGTCTGCAAAAGAACCTTGGCAACAACAGTGATGCCATCGTTCTCTTCAACCATTGCAGGAGGAACCATGATAGCTTCTACTAAAGAATGGATTGTATAGGACATAATATTTCACACTGCAAAGATAATTACACAAGTTAATAATTTTGTTGTTTTAATAATATATTTTAAATTGCAAAAATCTATTAAAAATTAAAGGCAAATTAATAATTCTACCTAATAAAAAAATGCGAGAATATTGATGAAAATGCCCGCTAATAAGCAACTGATAACCCCGTGGATAGTGGCTTTGGTACTTATAACAATTGTTGCAACACCAACAATGCAACAGCTGCGGGGAGCTGATGACGCTTATGAGAATATTAGCTGTTACGAAGCTAAGAGACGACTTGAAACGGACCCGACTATTTTTCTTCTGGATGTTCGCTCAAGTGTAGAATTTTATAAAGGACACATTATGGGTGCAGTAAATATTAATGTCTATTACCTGGTGTCGAACCATTCTTTATTGCCGGTTTTCCCTGAAGAAAGCAGTAGAGGGATAATTGTTTATTGTGACAATGGCTTCCGCTCACAAACGGCTGCGGAAAAGTTATTGAGCTATGGCTATACAAATGTTTCAAACATAGAGAAAGGGTTTAACGAATGGTTAAAACTGGGGTATCCATTTGTAGTGGGGTCAGAGACTATTCCAATAACAACCAACATTGCTTGGAGGCCCCTTACTGTTACGGGTTTATTTACGATCATTCTAGGTTTTAGTTTACTGATAATTGTGCAAAAAGTAAGAAAAAGATAAAAGATAATCCTGGAAGGCATTTATTTCTTTTTAAAGAAAAATTGGGGATGTACTTTTGACTGACAAATGCCAAAAATAACAGCTTATAAACGATGCTAATTAGAAGGCAGCTGTCAATCTGAGGATGAATAAAAAAATGAAAAGTGGAAAAACAGGACTTATAAAAGGTGTAACTAAATTAAAACTCATTTCAATGCCAAACAAACGACTGATTAAAGAGTGGTTAAGTGTCCGGATAAATAACGAGCAACTGAGCCAGGAACAATTAGAAGAACGGCTTCAGAGAAGCAACTGCCAAATCCCTCAAACATTATTTCTCGAAGAGCTTTTCTCAGAGGAGCTGCTAAATCGAGGACTTTTTGACTTTGCTTTAAACGATTATAAGAAAGCCAAAGAGCAAACACAAAAAATCTGGAGTACCAATTGGGGGAAGGTAGCTCTTTATTATAGCTAAAAGTCTGAGGAGGAGAAAAAGAAAATGACTTTGCTTCAGCAAGAAGAAGATTTTTTCTCCTCACTAATAAAAGCAATTTTGAAACTAAAGCAAATTACTACGTTAACGGACATTCAGAAAAAAGCCTTCAAAGAAATCGAAAGTGAAGCAAATCTTGTAATTGTTGCTCCAAGCGGTGCCGGGAAAAGCCTAATAGCTGAATTGATCGTTTTGAGAAGTACTTTATATGAACGAAAAAAAGATGGAGGAGGAAACAGCACAACCAGAGACTATCCCAACAAAAAACAAAACAATGAATCACCCTCTCAAAAAAGTATCTTTTTGGTGCCATTACGAGCCTTAGCTGAAGAGAAAACTAAGGATTTTTTAACTACATATAAGCCATTCAAACTAAAGGTTCATCTTTCAATGTCTGATGTTGATTTTAATGAAGAAGAAATCCTTAACAGCGAGATCATCATTTCAACATATGAACGATTCAAAGTTATTCTTAATAGAATCCCCCAACTATTAGACTTCGTCGAAAACGTTGTTGTAGACGAGTTTCATCTTTTAGGAAACAAATCACGCGGGGAAACACTTGAGACTCTCCTGACTCACTTGGTAGGGAAAGTGCGCTTAGTGCTATTGTCTGCAACAATTGCTAACCCTGCTGAAATAGCTAGCTGGCTCCACGCCAAACTTCTCTTAAGCGAAAAACGGCTTGTTCCCCTCGAGTATACCATAATCACAACACTCACACCAGAAAATGAGATAAAAAAGATAATTAGAGAAAACGTAAGAGCACAAGCTCAAATGTTGATTTTTAGTGGCACAAGAAAGAAAGCAGAGGAAAATGCCAAAGAGTACGCCGACTTTATCGCCAGGCAATGCTATCAATTTAGTAAAACATTTGATAGAACAGAAATACAAGACTATCTGGAAAGACTCGCACTCCCAAAAGAAACGCCAGGAAATGCATTGATTTATGAACTAGCACAAAAAGGGACGGCTTTTCATCATGCGGGCTTAAGTAGAGAGGCAAAAAAAGCTATTGAGGATTTGTTTAAAAGAAAAAAAATACAGGTCTTATTTTGCACGGAAACGCTAGGGGCAGGAGTAAATTTACCGGCAAGAGAAGTGATAATCCTTGATACACGACGATGGAATAATGAATGGTTGTCCCGAAATATTTTCCATCAAATTGCCGGGAGAGCTGGAAGACCAGGATATGATGATTATGGCAAATGCACAATTTTTACTTCAGATCAGCGGGAAAAAAACGCAATCATTAAACGCTTTTGGACTCGAGAGAACAAGCTGAAATTTGATGTTGTTAAAAGTCAAATTACAACCCTTACTACACTTGAGAAGATGGTTATTGGGGTTATCTATACAAGTAAACCGACTTTTAAGGAATTGATTGAAATCTTGGGAAGGAGCTACTTTAATTTCAGAGAAGAAAACGAAAGAAAAGGAAAGAGTGGGAGAGCCTTTTTCGAATTACTTTTACGAGGTAAAACGACACCCGAACCTTTTGAGGAATTATTCCAAAACCTCGAGAGAAAATTTCAACTAGAGAATCTACAAATTGTGGATCAGTTTGAAGGCGAAAATTTTCAGCGGATCACTTTTAGAGATGGACAAGAAATAGTTATGCTTTTTTTGAAGGGCGGTATTATTAATTGTAATTGTAACGGGAGTAAAATACTTTGTAAACACGCTTTTCTTGTCATGCAAAAAATGCCCCGAGAGCTACGGAAAAAGATTTTTTATAAAAATTACGCAATCCTGGACAGATTAGTAGCTGAAGGATATCTTAAAGAGATCCCTGGAAAGAGACTGACGACTACAACAAAAGGAACGATTATGGCAGAATTAAATGTTTCAAAGGAACGTTTTGAGATGCTTCGTGACTGGCTAATTTATACCCTTCAACGAAAAAAACCCACGATTACTTCTTTACTTATTGAATGCTTGAAAAAACAACCAAACTTAGAAGAAGAGATTTTCGGAGACAATAGAGAATTTTTGCAACCAATTTACGAACACATTATTTTAAGAAGAGATTTTAAGGCCATTCTGCGAAAGAATGAGCTTTTTGAAGGCGACTTATTTCGAGTCGAAATGCGCCTAAGAGAATTTATCGCCGGCCTTATTCCTTTGGCAGAATTTCTAGGGTTGCTCTCATTAAAAGAGCGATTTGAACAATTGGCTTTCTTGTTAACCGATGCAATTTTCAACAACCAGTAGGAGGGGTTGCAGCATGTTGCCCCGTTTCGATTTGTGGGAAGGCGAATCTGTTTGCTACTAAAAGAAAGGGCACAGAGAGAAGAAGGAAAAACCCACTAATCAAGAAAGAATATTGATACCCCCGTTGAAAGAAATGAGCTACCAAACCGCCTATAATGACACCGGGAATCTGAGCAAACGTTTTGGCTAAAAATAAGATACTAAGCAGCCGGCCGCGGTCTTTTTCAGGAACAAGCTTATGAGCAAATGCAGACCGTGAAATAATATCAGCAGTATTACTTAAGCCAAATGGAATTATGAATAATGTTCCAATTAGGAGAGGTCTTGTTCTACCGAGGAGGGGTGTAAGAGTAATCACCGCTGTGGTCACTGCAAAAGAGACCCGCGAGAGAACCAAAAATTTACCGGCATGCACTTTATCAACAGCAAGACCAATTAGCGGGGTGCTGACCAGGGAAATAAGAGTCATAACAGTAAAAACGATAAGCACCTCACCGTTTTGGGTGGAAAGACCCAAACCAATTGATTCACCACTCGAGGGATTGTTTTGTTGGGTTAAAAAGATTAAAAGAAAAGGCAGATAACAATTAATTCCCAGGTGAAGAAAGAAATAACTTAGTAAATAGGGTAAATAATGGGGCTCTTTTAAAACTGAAAAGTCCAGCAGAACACGCCACTGAAATGGTTGCTTTGTAAAAGGTTCTTGTGGGACGGGCTCTTGAAAAAAGAGTCCAAGGACAAGAAAGCCAAACAAACAAATGGCCCCAGAAACATAAAAAACACTCGAATCTGAAAGGAGCATTAATGCAAACCCCGCAATAGTGCCAATCGAGGAGCCAAAAGAAGCAATAGCATTTACTCGACCAAGACGTTTTTTTGAAGTAATATCAGGGATCAGGGAATTATTGCAAACAAAGGCAGCAGTATTAAAGACACTCATCAAGACATTTAATGTAAAAATGAAAAGTAAAGAATAATTCAATGGCAAAAGTAAAAGGAGGAGTGCAGAAGTGGACCCACCAATTGTTATGAAGAGTTTTCGCCTTCCAAAAGCAAGGTGCAACCGGTCGCTAAGTGAAGAGGTAAAAACACTTACAATAGCACCGGTCAAAGAAACAAGGCTAACAAGAAGAGAAATGATCAAAGGAGAAAATTGCTGCAAATCGAGCAAATAATCATTTAGAAACTGGCCCTGAACTGCGAGATAAATTGACCAAATAAAGGCACCAAAAGAAATGAGAGCGACATTTCGCGCGTGGAAAAAATGCCCTCGTTCTACTGGATTTGAAAACATAGACGTAAGTCCCTCATTAGCACTGATGGCACGTTTTTTTACGAGAGCAGGCGATTCTAAGCGGGAACTTTTGATTTTTTTGCTGATGCTTTTGGCGCCTTTTTCTTTGTGGCTGATTTTTTTATGGGTGCTTTCTCTTCATGTTCAACCTTTGCTTCTTCTGAAGCAGCCGTAGCAGCTTTCACAGGCTGGGAAGATGGTACTTGGGGGTCTTCTCCTTCTTCAGGAGGGGGAGATGAAAGCTTTTCTGCTTTTTTGGCTTTTTTCGATTGAGCAACAGCCTCTAAACCCTCCTTCACAGGGCTAACACCAGCTACTTCTTCTGTTTCGTCTTTTTTCTTGTCATCTTTCTTCTTTTCTTCAACATCAGAAATACCTTTGCTTGTTATATAAAACTCTGCGGCATTGCTCGGAAGCCAAGCACAATCCTGGATTTTTGCTTCCCGTTTGTCATCCTTCTTTTTTCGCATGGTTATCCGGATATCAGATGCATGAGCAACAACATGACCGCCAGTGGCTATAACAGGATTGAATTGCGCACCATATGTCCCGATGTTAGCCATTACTTGATTGGTGAAAATAACACAGGTATTAAATGCAATTGCAATACGTTTCAATAGTCCAATGAGGCGCCCAAGCTTTTTCTGGCGGACAGCTAAAAGATTTAATTCGTGGAATTCGGTTCGGAATGGCGCCATTAAAGAGTCAATCACTATCAAACCAGGGTCAAGGGCTTGAACATAGCCTGGCAAACGGTCAATGGCTTGATTTAGATAACGCAATTGTTCTGCTTCAACAATGAAGAGATTTTCCAAGATCTCATCTTTTTCAAAGCCAAATCTTTCGCCGATTTTTTGCAAATGCTCAGCTTGGAATGAATTTTCAGTATCAAAATAAATGACCGGTCTACCTAAACCACCTTCATTTTCAGGCAACTGGGCAGTAACAGAACACGTTAAACATGTTTGTGTTTTCCCTGTCCGATACTCTCCATTAATCTCAACAATTGCACTTGTAGGCATGCCGCCACCTAAAATAGCGTCCAAGTTTGCTGAACCTGTAGTGAAATATTTTCTCTTCTCCATAAGACGTTCAGATTGGTCAGCTGCTTTCTGGAAAAGTGGACCACGGAAATTATCGTCCGCAGCTCGAACAAGTGCACTGGCAGTTTTTTCACTAATACCCGGTATTGCAGCAATTTCGGTTTCTGTTAAGACACTCAAAACTCGGGCGTCAAAAATCCCAAAATCTTTTAACGCCTTTAAAGCGGTTTTGGGGAGAGAATATTTTTTCATATTCTTATCAATAAATTTCTCAATAGCTGTTTCAATATTTTTCTTGACTGGCAAATCAATCACACTCATTTATTATCTTCTAACTAATTCCTCACATATTTTCTTTAAAAAGATACAAAACCTCAACAAGAGTACTAAAAGCAATTTTTCGTAAAATCATTTCTAGCGAATGATTTATTTTTAGAAAATGATGAGAAAAAGTCAGAACATTGAACTGTTGGGAATGTTATGAGCCAATTAAAAAAAGAAGAGATGATAGCAACAGAGGAAGAAGGAGAAAAGTCAGCTAAGCAGCAAGAGGAAGAACAAATCGATACCACACCATGGATCTTTTTCGATTATTCAGGCACACTAGTCGATACTGTTCGTGCATTAGCGGAAAGTTATACGGCTGTCCTTGGTAGAGAATTTACAACCGAAGAAGTCAAGAGCCTTTACAAGGATTATCCAAAAATGGCTAAACTTGCCATCATGCGGAAATACAAAATTAATCCTTTAAAGTACCTCTTTGGAGGAAACAAGAAATTTGAAGCAATTCGGAAGGAGAAATTCTGGGAAAAAGTACGAGCTTTCCCGGGTATTGCAGAAGTTCTTATGCGGCTAAAAAAACTTACGAAAACCAAAATAGCTATTGTTACACACGATACGGAAATTCAAGACGAAGAGAAGCGCGAAGAAATACTTCAACACTTTGGCTTGCCCTCTGTCTTTGAAGAAGTTATTTCTAACAAGAAAAATAAAGAAGAAGTGTTCAAGAATTTCGTGGCAGAAAAAGGAATTAAAAAAGCCATTTTTGTGGGCGACACACAATTTGACCTCGAGTTAGGAAAGAGCAATGGATTTTATACCATTGGAGTTACATGGGGCTTTTCATCTCGAGAGGAATTTGATGCTGATTATATAATTGATGACCCACGCGAAATGCTCCAAATAATCATTAGCTTGTTCCATCAAATGGAACAAGAGACATTACATGGGGACCCAATGATAAGGTGAAAGATGTTGGAAGTAGAAAAATTAATTGAAGAATTAAAGGCACGAAAGAAGGAAACCAGGGAAAAAGCAGTTGACCAACTAGCTTTAGCACAAGATCTTTCTGCAATTCCACACCTTATTCATGTCCTCCAGCACGACAAAGAAGGAAGCGTGCGACGACGAGCCGCATTAGCTTTGGGGCGACTCGGCGATGAACAGAGCAAAGAAGCACTTGCAAAAGCAATGCTCACTGATAAAGATGAAGAAACAAGAAAAAGCGCGGCTATAAGTTTGGGCAATTTCGGCGATGAACGAGCAATTTTGCCACTCTATGAATTTCTCCAAGCGCCACGGAAAAACAACTTCTTCGACAATTTAGATCGAGCTCGAATTAATAAAGTACTGATGGAACTTGCACAGAAGAAAATGCAAAACTCCATTGAAGCATTAGTTGCTTGGTACCAAGAAAAGCAAAAAGAAGAACAATAATTAATCTCGTCTTTTTCTAAAACCAAACAAACGAAATTCATTCAAAATAGTAAGAACTTGGTCAAGATCGTCTATTGGAACTCGATTTATGAGCATTTTCACTCGCAATTTGGAAATTTTTAGGCCTATAGCGACAATAATGATCGGTAGAAAAAGAAGAATAACGAGAAACCAATAATGAGACAGCCAGGGGATAAGTTCAATATCACGGATAAAACCATAAATCCCGCCGCCAGAAATAAGAAACAATTCTAAAATGATCGTTGCATTTAAAGCATACTGCCAGCGTTTATTACTCACTAAAAGCTTCCGAAAACGGTCAGGATCCAGCGCAACCTTTTCTTCTTCACGAATGGTCGCCTTCACGCTAAAAACCTTGCGAGTATAGACCAAAAGAAAGCGAACATCATCTAAAGTCATATTTTTCACGCCGCCACATTTACGAGCACGTTTAATGAACCAACGCTTAATCTTATCCCAGCTCGAAATGAAGGTGTGTAAAAAGATAAAATAAGCCATCACAAAAACACCCGAGGCAAGGAAAAGTAACGCATAATGAAAATAATCACGCAAACTAAAAAGGACTATTGCCCAAATGAAAAAATAACCGATAGGTAAGAGCTCTAGGGAGAACAGTCGGGGGTTCCAACCCGTTAAAAAACCGAAGATATAGAGAAGACGATGAGAGACAAACCTATCAAGCTCGCTCTCACCGTCTAAGATGATCGATTTAAGTGATTCTTTGACAACTCTTGCAGAGACCGGTATTTTAGCTGATAGCTGCTTCTTCTCACCTTGCAGTGTTTCTAGTCCTCCTCGACTTCCTGACAATAGTCTATTATGAAGTCAAGGACTTTTTGTTTTTCGGTATCTTTGAGCTCCCGGATGAGGTCCAGGATTTCTTTGAATGAGAGTGACATCAAACTCCCCACTTCCCCTCGCTTTTCAATTTCTTTTTTAATAGAGGCAGGGATGACTTGATTGTGAACTTTTTTGATTTCTTCTTCACTCTTAATATCAAATTTCAAGACATAAAATTTAGAGCGACCAAACGGAGCTTCTATATGTTCCACAATTCCCCATTTAATGAGATCCGTCATGTATTTGGAAATGAATTGTGGTGACTTTTTCGTTAGATGGGGGAGTTCTTCGGTAAGCCGCGCAAGATCAGCCCCTGTCCGGGGGCCATCAATTAATAGCTCGACTAACTCCTTTTGAGTTTCAGTGAGAATCTTAATGGAATGAGTGCTAACAAAAGCATATTTGTCATCATTTAGTTTCAAAATTTCAGCAGGGTAACGTGTTTTTGCTTTTGTTATTGTTTTCAAAAAAGCATTTATTTTATTCTCAAAGGATTGCAAGGGGGGGAACTCCTCTGTTTGGTAGAGATTACTAAACAATATTGGTTTATATAATATTTAAGTCTTGGTATGATTAATAAAAGTAAAAAAAAAAGAGCGGTAACAGTGCCAAAAATCATTGATATTTTGGCCGTTTGAGATAAATAACAATAACTGTTAAGACGAACCCCGTAAGAAAGCCAATAAGAATGACTCTGTTCATAGGATCATAGAAGAGGTCCTTGAGAAGAGAAGGAAGAACAGTTAAGATCAAACCGGTGACTTGTTGCGGCGTTTCAGTAGCAAAAGCACTTGTGACCGGCAAAACTTCTGCACGATAAGAATAGGGAATGAGGTCAAAATAGCCTGTATTATCACAAAGCTCAACAGTATCCACAAAATAAGTAGGCTCAAAGAAATAATGAGCAACAGCATCCTTTGCTTCACAGATAGCAGTTAATTGGTATTGCTCATCTTCCAAGTAGTCCTGCTTAAAAGTCAAAAGCGTTTCAAAAGCAGGGTCAATGAATCGTTTTTCATTAAATAAAAGGAAGAGCTCTTTCAAGAGAAAGAGATAATCCCATTGATAGAGGAGGGTTTTCCCCTTTACATTAAAGCTATCAAAAATGTAAAGCCAGTCAGGTAATTCATTAAAAGGCATACCAATATGCCTAAGATCAACTGTAACCTTTACACTTTTAACTTTGTAATAGGGATAAGTCTCATGACCACCAAGGACATTTCCAATAATCACTTGCTTTTGAATGCCCATCGTCTTTTTATTAATTTTTGAGAGTAAAAACTCCCCGATGCTCATAATTGTCTCTTTAAAGTCTTCTTGGAAGGCTGCAAATTCTCGGGCCAAAATTTTATCCTGATACGAACCAATGGTAAGTAGCTCTCGGTAGGCATTCAAGAGAAATGATAAAACAGACATTGTGCCTGTGAAACGTTTCAAGCCTTGAGGTAAAATATCCGGATGAATTAATTCGGCATCGTTAATTAATGGACTATTAACAATATCCATTCCGAGAGCAGTGCCAAAATAGGGACTGAAAAGGAATGAATTGTCTGCTCTTTTTGCGCGTAAAATTTCTTTAAGGAGTAAGAGGGCTTTTTCTTCAATTACTTGAATGCTCGAATCTCGGATGAACCCTTCAGAAAGTAATGCATAAATATCCATCAACCCTCTGATATCACCTGCACCTTGAAAAGTCCGCAGGCCGGTCTTCTTGAGGGGAGAATCGTCGACTTTGTATTGATTAAGATCGTTATCAGAATCTTGTGAGCCAATGAAATACTTCGACCAAACATAAGAATAACCTGAAAATCGTTTGTCAAGAGAAAGCCAGCTGTTATTTCCAAATGGGTTAAAGATATAGAGCAATTGCTTGTCAACCCAAGCAATGTGGTCAGCATAAGCATTCAAAATCTTCGAAAATGAGCGTGCAAGGACGACGTTGTTAATGGGATATTCTGAAGAACGTTCTTCAAGCCAATTTATGGCACTGCCGGCGGAATATTTCCGCATATATTTTACATATAATAAAGCGATTTGAGGCGAAGTATAAAGATAATTCTGGAAGTCTTGATGCTCTGGAAGAAACACATCAATGGGTGCGAACGTGCCGTTCTCAAATAACAATTGAAGAGTTTTCCAACCAAGCCACTTTTCCGAATAAGAGTGTAAATAAGAATCGCCCAAACCGGCGACAGCAAATTCAGGGTCAAACAAAGCATATTGATTTACTAACTGCCACCATCTGCTCGCAATCTCAGAGAGAAGGAGAATGGAATAACGCTCATAGGAGGTGAAATAGGGCATAAATTCTACTGCTCGAAGGATTTTTGCCCCCAACTCGAGAGTATCAGGCAAAAGAGCAACACGCTCGCCAATAATGGGATTATATTTCGGGCGGATTAAACTGTCCCAAAACTCACTGAAGCCATCATGGTTCGCGGAGATGGAACTTAAGATATCAATAAGTTCATCATTGGTAGCTACCCGATAATAAATCCAAGAAATAATGCCTTCAGTCATGAAGACCCATTCACGATTAAACCGGCTTTCCTCTTCTACAGAACCAACCGTATCAAAAGCAATTTGAACATTCCGTTTAAGAATCATGTATTGCAAGGAGATATCCTGTGCAAGACCTTCCAGCCATTTCTGTGCATCCAGCTGTTTTAAGCATTCATCACTATTGGTAAGATCTGTGAGATTTCCATAGCGAGACAAATTCAAAGGGTTCTGGACATTCCATAAGAAAATGCCCAATTTTTCATTATAAAGACCAATTAGCTTCCCGGTTGAAATTTTAATTTCTTCCACCAGTTCAACATTAGAGAAATCATCATAGGAAAAGGAATAATCAGGGTCAGAGACAACAGCCGTTACACCAAACTGCATGAGAAGTATAAGAATTACAAGTAAAAGGCCGCAAAAAGAATTTCGTGATAATTTTAAAGCAAACCTTTTTTCGCGCAGATGGATAACCTCCAATCAAGCCAGGGCCATTGATAATGACCGACACTATAACTTCTCCTACTGGAGATATTTGATAAATTATTATAGCTGTTTAAATTTAAAACTTCTTTGTCTTTATTTTTTAATGTTTAATGAATTTTAAAAGTTGCCCTTTGCAAAAAAAAGAATGAGAAGTATCCAAAAAAAGCCGATCTTTTGGATACCATGGGACAAGTTTTACTGCTTATTTCTTCTTGGAAACAAGAGGATTGCTATCGCGTCCTTCGCCATGAATTTCTACGAGCCCAGCATGCTCTAGCTCATCAAGCCATTTCTTTGCTTGGGCAGGAGAAACGCCTGCTTTCATAGCAACCTGGTTTAAGCGCATTTCCCCAAATTCTTCCAAGTCGTTAAGAATAATAAATCGAGGCTCATTTTCAGCGATTTTCTGGAAAGCACGAAGTTTTTCTTCGAGTTTTTTGTATTCTACTTGAAGATCTTCTATTTTCTTTTTGGCAATACTTAAATCTTCTACAGAGCCTTCTAGGCGGGTTACTTCGAGTTCTTTCTGAGACAAGCGATGTTCCAGATCTTTTATTGTTTCTTTACTTGCAACATCCGCTTTCTTAAGCTCTTCAAGTTCACTGGTTAGCTTATTTATCTTCTCCTCGTAGCCCGTAGCAGCAGCTTCAAGTTGGTTAATCTTATCTTTTAAGGCTGCAATCTCATCTTCTTTAGCAGCCAATTCATTTTTAACGCGTGCAAGCTCTTCAGCAGAGGCATCAGGTTGTGCAGCGGCTTCTGCCGAAGCAGCTTGAGTCTCTTCTTCAACTTCGGGAGTTTTTGGTGGTTCTTCTTCTGACATTTAATTTAAGACCTCCGAATTATCCATCTATTATTGAGCACTCAACAATGATGAATAAGAAATTCAATTGTCTATTAAATAATAACTTCAACATCAATTTAAAATTATTTGGTTTGAGCCATAAAGAAGGAGAATAGAGGTTTTTTTAAAGAGAGGAAAATTACCCTGAGAAGGAGCTGATGACGTTATCAATGACGTAATCAATCATGTCAAGATTTGCTGAATCATGTGAGAGAGTGGGCCCAAGACCAATTGAAAGCGTGTCCCCTAACTCTTCCATCAAATCATAGATAACAGACTTTTCCGTATACCGGCTTCGGGCAATTAAATACCAATTGTTTTCAGGCTTGGAATACATCACAATGATTGAGCGTTGGTCCTTGCTCTGAATAGTATAAATATTCTCATTGTAAAGTGAAGAAAACAATTGATTTAGAGCAACCATCAACCCAGCAAATAATACATCTTCTTCCCACTTCTCTTGTGTTCCCCGATTAGGCGACCATAATAATTCGCCGGAGTCGAGAACTAAAACAGTGGAATCCAATATAGCATTCGAAACACCACTTGGCTGCTCAGCTGTCAAACTTTTCACCTTCGAGATGAGGATAACTTAAGAGTTTATATTTTTTATCTATTTTTTAATAAATTTCGAGGGGAAAAAAAGAAAAAGGGCGGTTAACCCGGAACAAAGATGTAGAGGGGTTGGCCAAAAGCACTAGAAATTGCATAGATAATATAAGCAATTGCCAATATTAAAAACAACGAGATAATGGTGATCCAAATAGACCATTGCCAGTATTTATCGCCCGAACCGGCAGCATGCGGAAGAACAGCAGGGACCATAAGAAGATAGCGGATAACTAAGATGAAGCCAATAGTCAAGAAGATGTAAAACATGGTTGAAAAAACAAGTATATCAGTAATCGTCGCCAAAGCCTGAGCAACCGCTTCAACAGCAACGAGAAGGATAATGGAGACAAAAAAGAGCCGGAAGAAATAACTGGCATCCAATTTTTTCCGCCCACAAATAATTCGAACGCCAAGATAGAGAGCTAATGTCAGGAGGAGAAGGGAAACCACCAGAATCAGCCAGTAATACCAAAGATTGAAATTTTCAAACGCCATTAATATCACATTTAGTTCTTATAGAGATAAAATGTAATTACGATTCATAAATAATTAACTTTTCTCTCACGAAAACAACATTTAGAGCTTTATAAGAAAAAAGCTTGAAGAGTAAGATAAGGAAAAATCGAACCTCTATGATTTGAGAAGCCAATAAGTAGAGAACGTTTGCCTTTTGGATGGAAAGACATGAGTAAAGAAAACTTTGCAAGCATCATGGAGCGTCTTTCAAAACAAGAAGGAATAATTAGGCTTTTTGTAATCGTTGGCCTTTTTAATTTTGGAATGAATTTTCTGATCACGGCAGATTACGTACAATTTCGAGCGATCATGGAATTTGCCGGCATTACCTCTAGTATTAAAGAATCAGTGCTTTTAGCCGGTGCACTTGTCGCGCTCGGGATAGGAACGATAGGCGGGGGGATATTAAGTGATAGCCTTAAGCATAAGTTTACAAGAGAACAAATGCTTTTACTGGGGACAATAGTCAGTTGTGTGTTTATTTTTAGTTTGCCATTAGCAACCAGCGTTGTTAAGGAACAGCAGCTACGATTCTCGTTAATAATGTTGCTCCTAGTTTTGGGACATTTCTTTATAGGATGCGCTTATGCACCCTGGTTGGCGTTCTTTCCGGAATTATTCAATAGAAATGAAAAAGTAGCAGCTGCAATCTGTGTCAATTTTATCGGTGCCTTTGGCGCAGCAATTGCCACAGTTAGCTTTTCAAGATTAATAGACAAAAAGATCCCCTGGATAATTTGGTTGATAATTGGAAGTGCGCTACTAAGCACGGCACTACTGACAGCAATTTCTCAGCCAATCAGAAAAAAAATGGACAAAGAGCAATTAGAAACAAGAATAGAAGTTGAAAGAGAAAACAATGGTGAGATTTTCGCCAAAAGCTCGTGGCTCTTACTCTTTCTCGTTGGTTCGTTGTGGGCGTTTAGCTCGCACCTTGTAGAAACAGGACTTATAGACTCTTTGACAAAACGCTTCTCCGTTTCTAATACGATGGCAGCAGTTAGCAGCAACATCCTGATGGGGGGATTTGTTGTTTTTCTTCTTATTCCTACTTTTTTACTGACAACGAAGTTAGAGAAAATTTCAGGGAGTATACTCACAAGTGGAATTTATGCCCTCTTTTGCTTATTACTCACAGTTATGAAGACATTCAATTGGATCTATTTCATCGTATTTCTTGGCGCTTTTGGGAATATCCTCTTGAGCATTTTCCAGTTCACGCTCCCAGCAGAAAGTGTTCCGCAAGGAAAAGAAGCAACCTATCTCGGGCTGTTTTTCGCATTTGCCTCAATGGCAAAACCGGTTGCAACAATCATTCAAGGCATTATTCTCGAAGGAAAAGAAAGTAATGAAACAATAAAACAACTAGGCGGCTACCCGTGGGTGTTTCTGCTTGCTGCAGCAATAATGCTTATAACAATTATCCCCCTCGTACTTGTAAAAACTAAAAAGAGAAAAAAAGAGTGTTAGGGGAAACCTAACGGGTTCTTTACAGCGACGCTCATTTTGTTGTAACGTGATGACATTCAACAAAGTGAGTGGGAGAAACTTGAATTCTCGGTGGTTCCTCTTGTGTACAAATAGAGGTTGCTATCGGGCAGCGTGGATGGAAGTTGCAACCTGGAGGAGGCGCTACTGGAGAGGGAGGATCGCCTTCAAGAAAGATACGCTCAGGTTTAACAGTAGGATCTGGGATCGGAATGGCGGAGATCAGTGCCCGGGTGTAGGGATGACGCATGTCTTCAAAAATTTCTTCGACTGTCCCGACTTCCACTAATCTGCCAAGATACATAACACAGACTGTGTCAGAGATCATACGAATAACAGAAAGGTCATGAGCAATGAAAATATATGCAAGATTAAATTCTCGTTGTAAGTCTCGTAAGAGCATTAAAACAGCAGCACGGACCGAGACATCTAATGCTGAGACGGGCTCATCAAGAATAACGAATTCTGGGTTAAGTGCTAAGGCACGAGCAATACCTACACGCTGCTTCTGCCCGCCAGAGAATTCGTGCGGAAATCGAAAAGCGTGATGAATCATTAAACCAACTTTTTCCATTAACTCAATGGTTCGAATCTTCAATTCATCGCCAGAAGCGACATTATGAATAATTAACGGTTCGGAGATAATATCAAAAGCAGTCATTCTCGGATTTAAGGAAGCAGAGGGGTCTTGAAAGACGATTTGCATCTGTCTTCGCATATCTCGCAATTCTTTTTTATCAAGCCCAACAAGATCAACAAATTCACCAGATTCGGTTCTAAAGAAAACATGGCCTGAGGTTGGTTTTAACAATTGGAGGATAGCTCTTGCAGCAGTTGACTTTCCACAACCAGACTCACCGACAATGCCAACAGTTTCGCCTTTTCGGACATCAAAGGAGATGCCATCAACGGCTTTTAGAAAAATTGGCGTACGATTGAAAATAAGTCCCCCACCGGCAACGAGAAAATGCTTCTTGAGATTTCTCACAGCAATTAAAAGATTGGGATCGTCAGGCAGCTCAAAAGCTTCTGCAGTTTCCACTTCTTTTGGTTCTTTGTAGATTCCTAATTTTTTCTTAACACGGTCCCAGAATGAAAATTCACTCATAGTAATCACTCTTTTTTGTACTACACTATGCTTACTGTTTTTCGTTTATTAAGTTTAACATGCATAACACATTTAATTAAGAGCTAAGCTTTTCTACGCTGTTAAACAACACCTTTTAAGAAGATTACTTTATAATAATTTTGTTAGTATATGAAAATTCAGAAGTGGCAGCAAAAAGAAGGTTTAAAAGAAAATTATCTGTAATTTATCTCCGCTAAAAACGTAAAGAAGAAATGACAGCAAACTAAGCGCCAAACGCACAACACAAGAGAGAAACTCAAAAGAAAAAAAGAAGAAATAAAAAAGACAGATTTTTAGCATATTAGAGCATAATAAAAACATGGAAGGAAAAGTTCTTCCCCGAAAAAAATAAACTTTGGTCAATTATTAATGTTTAAATTAGTGTTTGTAATAGATAGTAATAGAGGAGAAATCGAAGACTTTGTCACGGAATGCAATAAATGATTTGGCAATAGCTCGAGAAGCGCAGCTCATGTTCTCAAACGCGCAAGGCTTTTCACCAATTGGAAATGAATTGAATAGATGGAAAGGAGATATTATCATTAACACACCCCAAGGCGAACGGAAAGTGCCGGTAGAGGTATTTATCCCCTTAAAATTCCCGCAATATCCACCAAAAATAAGAGTATTAACGAAAAACATCCAACACCCAAACATCGAAAAAAATGGAAATGTTTTGTTACGCATAACTCATGATTGGCGACCGGACACCCATGTCTTCCAAGTGGTACAACATTTAGAACGGCTCTTCGCTAAAGTGCCGCCACAATTCCTTGATGGCACAAGGGCAGTGAAAACAGCCCGGAAAAAACCACGCTTACAATCACTTGAAACAGCAAAAAGCCCACAAGAAATCGAGATGGAGAAGATAAATAAAACAATAACAAAACTTCAAGAGAAAATCAAACAACGAGACGACGAGCTCCGGAAACTGCGGGCACAATTAGTTAAAGGAACGACCGGCGGTTCGGCAAAAGAAGTAGCTGATATGGATGTCTTGCTTTTTGGCAAAGATAAGGAAAATGAAAAACTCGTCTTACAGGCAAAACTAGTTGCCTTAGCAGATTTGCTCTCAACTTTGGATGAAAAATTCAAAGATGGTGAAATTAGCCCGGTTGACTTTGCAAAACTATATCGCAAGTACACCAAAGAGCTCTACATGGTAGAAAAAGAGCTAGAAAAGAAATGAGGTAGGAAAAATGTCATACTCGTCAAAAAATAAATCACAATTAGAGTTAGAAGCGGAATTGTTCTCGTGCATAGCAACAATTGATAATTTAAGCCATAGCTTTGCTGACGGCATACTTGACCCTGGAATGTACCGACGGCAACTCCGAGCATTAATTCGAGATGCATTCAAAGCACGATTTTTGCTGCAGAAAAAAGGGTTCAATTTAGATGGCTTTTTAGAGCGGGAACAGATCATAAGGAAATATCCATATGGGGCAGAAAAACTTCGATTCGCAGAAGGAGTGGCACCAGTAAGTGAAGGTTCATCAGAAGAAACTATTGCCATGCCCTTTGCTGAGATGCGAAACCTCCCCGCAAAGACCGCAGATTTTGTGGCAACAGCAATCGAGCTCATCGATTTATTGCGCTTGGGCTCAGTCGCCAGGGTGGAATTAATTGTCCCTAATCTCGAGGAAATGATCGATATCTTGAGTAAATTCCCGGGTTATGGCAAAGATTCTGAAGTCATCAAAGAACTCGAGAACTGGAAAGAGATGCTTGAAGTGAAGCCGCCGGATGAAGTCCTAGAAGAGGGCTTAGCAAAACGACTTGAATTTGAAGCTGTCCGCTGGCTCAATGGCTTCAGGAGATCGTTAAGGAACCAATAGTGTTCCTTGATTTTTCCTTTTAAATAAAGCAACAAGAAGAAAAAAGAAGCAAATAATAAGAGGTACAAAAATGCGTGGTAATCCAGTTGGTTATAGAAATCTCTACAAACACCTACGGGAATTGCTAAATTTCCTCGAAATATCACTGGATTCCGATTTTGTCCTTGAAGAATTAAGTAATGCATTATATGAATGTGAAACCGTTTTTGGCAAGAAGCATCAATTAACCAATCAATTAAGAAAACAATTCAGGGGATTGCATGCCAAGTACATCGAACGAAAAGCCTTACCACTCGAGGGAAAAGACGAACGAAAATTAAGAGAAAAAATCTATGATTGGTTAAAAAAATATTATAAACAACCGCCAATATAACGATCAATTTCGAAATGTTAAATTGAGTGTTGAACTAAAAATCATCTGAGGATTGAATAGCAATGGGTTTAAGAGAAATCGAGAAAAAAATCGGCATGAAATCAGCCTACAAAAAGAAAGAAGCAGAATTAATGATTAAAGACTTAGAGCGGATGTTAGAAAACATACGCGAACTTCGAGGACAATTGAAACGATTCGAAAAGAAGTGGAAGAAAGACCTCGAGAAGAATGAAGATACTTACAAAAAATTAGTGGAATTACGACAAGAACTTGGCTTGCCAAATGAGATAGGCGTCTATGAATGGAAAGAAAGCGCCACCTTCTGGGATAGAGTTGGTGGGGGAGATTTCTTTGAACGGCTAGGCGTAGAAATACTCGAGAAAGCAAAAGAGGTACAAGAGCAGACAGGGGGGTTAATGACCCTCGGAGAAGTTGTACTGCTGGTAAATAAAGAACGGCCAGGGAAAATAATCGCTGCAAAGGATGTCGTGAAAGCAATTGAAAAATTAGTGGACGCAAAACTCATTCCAAAACCAAGGACATTAAAGAGTGGCGTTGTTTTGGTTGAATTCATTCCAGCAAACTTAACAGAAGACCAGGAAGAAGTGCTTTCTATCTCAACAAGAAAAGGCTGGATTTCCATCGAGGAACTGATGCTAAAGACAAGCTGGACGCAAGAACGATGCGAGCGCGTTCTTGAAGCCATGCGCGAAGCCGGCATAGCCCGCATAGATGCCAGTTATGCAGAAGGAAAGAAGTACTATTTCCCCGCTTTAGGCGGAAGATAACCATCTCTAAGAATGAAAAAACGAAAAATAAGAGGAAAGGTTACGTATTGCTTTCCTCACTCGACCCTTTTTCTTGTTCCGGTTCTTTTATCGGAGGCGACGATTTCTTCTTAGGCTTCTTTTCCTCGAGTTGAATTACTTTCGGCTCTTCAACTTTCTCGGCTTTAGGCGCTTTAACTCGAGTCGGCCAGTCTTTTTTAAACTCCGGAAATTCCTTGACATAAACAAAAATAAGGAACCCAAGAATGGCTGCAATGAAAAGCGAGATCAAGCTAATTTTCCAGGCAGAGTAATATGAGGGCAATTTTCCTGCAGCAGTCATCTCTTCGATCCAGGCAAAATAGGCTGGTTTCACATTTCCGGTGTAAGACAGAAGGCCGGCGGTCGCATGGACCTCCAAGAAGGGGCTGAAAAAGGTGCCCAGGTAACCAGGTGGGTAGTCGTAAATGGTGTACCAGCAAACAAATGCCAAGCGATTATCGAGTTTTTTAATGGTGTTGAAAAGATAATGGATATAATTTGCTTGATAGAGTTCGGACCCTCCAGCCCGGCTGTCAGAAATGGTATATGTATTAGTAATAGCGATTTGCTTGGAAGTTAAGTTTGCCACAGCAGAAAAACGTTCGAAAACATCCTGATCACTAAGATATGCCAAGCGACCATAGTTATCAGTGAAAATTCGAGCCGAAATGCCAAAGATATCACAGGTATTAGTGAAATAGGGAATAAGAGCCTGAATGGTATCAATATCCATTGGAAGCTGGTAGCGAAAAATGGTCAAAACTTTGGTGGCAGGAAAACGGGAATGAATGAAGACATACATTTTTTCGAGCAAATCAACATAGTCTTCTAGCATTGCAGTGCTGGTGAAAGTCTTGGTGTCATAATCAAAATAACTTTCAAAAAAGCCATTGATTTCACTACCAAAACTAATGTAGGTGAGATTAAGAACGTCAAATACTTTGATGGTCATGTTTCTCAAGGTATTCAAAATAAGCGTGTCATTGAAACGAGTGCCGTTTGTTGCCGGAGAAGTATAACGACTAAAGGTAGTAATGTTAAACGGTAAAGCAGTGGAATTACCATTGATAACAGACAAAGCTAAAGAGGCGGCTATTTCCGGGTTTTTAGAGAGATAAAGGTCACTCCACTCACTAAGAGAGGTCATAGTAAGGTCTAAGTAATCCCAACGGTATTCTCGATGCTCGATTTGGGCGCCCATCTCTATTGCTTTAGCATAGCCTGCCCCAACCATCTCGGAAGCGCCGTCAATACCATTGATCCAAGAAAAACCGATTTGAACGTTCTCAGCATAACCACTCACAGTTTGCGTGACAGCAGGAGAGAACAGTACCGTAGAATAACTGAAGAGGAAGACAATACAGATAGTCAAAAGAGGACTTTTTCTCATTGATTCTTCACTCCCTCATTTGGATTGCTTTGTTTTATATTTCGAAGAACGCTCCTTCTTAGGGCGAGTGTATTTCTTCGTGGAGGAAGAGGGGCGTTTTGTCAGTTCAATGGTGCCTACCACCTTCTTCTTTTTCTTACCCTTTTTCGCTGGGAGGGAAAGTTCAACTCCCTCTGAAGAGATTGCTGTAGCTTCTTTCATACGGATCACAGAGGCAGTAATCACAAATATTGCAAAAACAACGAAGACATTGAGAAGGTCCCACCAGGTAACAATTTTGAAGAGGAGAAGGTCGACGGTCACACCAAGAGCACCACCAGCAAGAAGTTGTTGCCAGGTGCCGGACCTGTCTGAAAGCAAGTCAAAATCCGCCTTAGCGGTGATCATAATAAGAACGGCCAATGTCAGAAGAAAGGGAAGTAAAGCAATAAAATAAAGGTCCTGTAAAAAGGCTTCTACTAAATTATTGATTGTGAAACCAAAGCAAACGCCAGCAAAAATATAGAGAAGAGAAACACGTAGTAACCCCAGATGCGGGCCATCTTTTGGATGTTTGTCCGTATATTTCTCGAGATTGCTTTTAAACGCAAGAGCAATGAGAATGAAAAAGGTGCCAAGGGCAATATGTTTGAAGATATTGATAATCCAATCATACCGCATACGTAAAAGATCGAATGCTAACCCGAAAACAAAACCTTCGAGGAGAATGGAATAAGGCTTCGCGCCGGCAGAAAATTCACCGCCAACACGACCAATAATACGCGCAACAACATACCCACTTAATACCAGGAGAAGAAAGGAAGGGATGAAAAATTTCACCTGTAAAAGATAAGCAACTACTTGATTAAAACCAAAAGCTAGCGCCGCGCCAGCAATTAATAGCCAGATAACACCACCATTCGAGCGTCTCACAATGTCCAAATCCTTGTAAATTAATGAATTACTAATTATTTCTGGAAAAAGATAACTAATTTGATTATTTTATTCTTTCCATCAATTTAATGGAAAAAAAGAGCTGAAAAGAGAAAAAAAAGGACGGTAATTATTGCTGTAAGGCGAATTCTTTCTCAATTGCAGTAGAAAGAGCTTTTTGAAGACGGAAAATCAGCTCGGTTGCCTCAGCAAAGGTCAATTTGATGGCATTAACTTGTTGCTGGTCGCCGTATTTCGTGAGAACCATTCGAATAGCGCCACTGGTGAGCCAGCGACCATCCTTTAAATAGGGGTCTTCAACATAGACTTGCAGACTGTTAGAACGCTGCTTATTATAAAAATGCACAATGTCACAAACGCGAGTGCTCTTATTACCATTATTGTAGTCTCTTTTGGGGGTGGTTTTACTATCAATAGTCATAGCTGTCAACTCAAACTATATACTCATAATTAGTAAGGAAATTTTCTATAAAAACACCTAATTGCATTCTTTTTAAAAGAGAAAGAGAAGAGAAGAACGAAAGTATTCAAAGAAGAACTACAAGAACCAAGAAAGAAAGAGAAAAGAAATGGTGCTGAGGGCGAGATTCGAACTCGCGCGTGCTGACGCACAGTAGCTGACCGGTAGTGGAAATTAAGGAAAACCAAATTTCCAGGCTACCGCCCTACCAGGATGCCCAAACCAAAGCCAGACAGGTTTCGGTTTCTAGGCCACCTCAGCTGTTGTTGAAGATAAACAACATATGTTGCGGGATTACCCTTTTTTTAGTTTTCCGCTAAGAATGATTTTTAATGAAGAAGAAAAGGAAGAAGCAATATTGTGAATAAAAAACCAACAACAAGCTCTTTTACAAAACTTTCTTACTCAAGGTACACTAAACAGCAGGGTTAGTCGTGAGTCAAGTTTTGTAACAAAAATCTATGAGAGGGAGACTCGTGAGTGAGTAAACTTTTGTAACAAAAATGACCAGATCATAGATTATTAATTGCTTTGAGAACCCGGAAACCAGAACCCTTAGCAACAAGCTCCCAAGAACCAAAAACAGCAACAAGCATTTTTTGAATGGAAAGCAAACCTTTCTTTTTTGGAACCACAAGCTGAAGAGCCGCTCCGGGAAGGAGATGCTGTTTTGCACCGGTGATGAACGATTGCAAGACACTCTTACCAGCCATTAAAGGTGGATTGGTAATAATGGCAGCAAACTTTTGCTCTCGAACAGGTTCATAGAGATTCCCTTGAAGAACACGAGTATTTTTTGTAACGCCATTTAATTTGCAGTTACTTCTCGCAAGTTTGACAGCTAAAACATTAACGTCTGTTAAAACGAAAAAAAGCTCAGGATAAGCTTTAGCAAGAGCAATGCCCAAAAAACCATAGCCACAACCCAGGTCTAAAACAGTACCCTTGGAAGGCAAGGTAAGATTATTCAGAAGAAGCTCGCTCCCGTTATCGATTTTTCGCCAGCTAAAAACACCAGATTGGCTGTTGAAGGTTAAATGATTGCCCAATTGAAAAGTCCGGAGAAGGACAGTTTTACCCGAGCTTTGAGGATGTTCTGAGAAATAATGGCCGGTCATCGCTTGGTCGATTCCTTCCACACTTTCGGATACACTGCCCGATCCATTAGCACACGAGTTGTTCGAGCGGCAAGACCATGACTGGCAGCAACGATTTCGGCGGCATTTAACTCAGCAATAGCAAGGGCGACAGCTTCACCCTTCAGGCTCTCAAGTAAGACAAGGTCGCCTTTCACAATCGAATCATGAAGCTTTAACACACCAGGAATAGCAAGACTCGCACCATGACAAATAGCACCAATGGCATTATCACGAATGATAATCTTAGGTAAATGAATTAATCCGCGCTCCATCGGGAGCACAACCTTACGCAGCTCAGTCTCGTCGCCAGATTCCGTATAAGTGGCATAGGCATCATAAATACGGGTTAGAGAAGAAAGGGTTTCATCTTCTTTAAAAGGACCGGATTTTGTCCGGCGAAGCTCTTTCATATGGGCACCGGTACCTAACACCAGACCAATATCGTGACAGAGCTTGCGAATATATGTTCCTTTTTCACACCCAACAAGGAAGAGGACATCTTGCCCGTCGATCTCAAGAACATCAAGATAGTAAATCGTCCGGGAACGAAGGACACGCTTTACACTAGACTTTACAGGCGGTTTCTGATAGATCTCACCGACGAATTCTTGCATGACCTTCTTAATAGCACTTGCTTTGGCTTCAGAATGCAAATGCATAATACAGACATACTCTTTGCCGGCAGTAAGCAAAGCCTTGGTGATTTTCGTAGCATCTTCGAGAGCAACAGGGAGAACTCCACTAACGGCAGGGTCAAGGGTACCAGAATGGCCCGCCTTCGTAAGACCGAAAATCTTCTTGATATAGGCAACAATTTCCTGACTCGTGGGGTTAGGATGTTTATCAACATTAATAACGCCAAGGCGAAGCAGCTCTGGGACGGTTCGCTCCTCAGGACGCTTGCCGTAGGAGGTAATTTCAAAGTCGTCTGATTTAACAATGAACGAGCGTTTTTGCTCTGAAGGTAAGAGATGCTCTCGAGACATAAAGACACCATGGAGGAACTGAAAGATAAAACTTAATATACATCAGTTTATAGAAAAATAAAATCTTTCCTTAAAAAAGGGGGAAAGAGAAGAAAAAATGAGAAGACAAAACGATTAAACGTTCAGCTTGACTTTTTCCTTTATGAAGCCATCAAGATTAGCAGCTTTTGCCGCAGCAAGAACATCAGCATCAGTCGCTTTGCGAGTGATCTCCAACTTCTTCGAAGTGGGTTCGATGTGCTTGATGTTAACACGGCGACGCTTAATACTAGTCAAAGCAGGGGGACCGGTGATTAAGACGAAATTCTTGTCAATAATATCAACAACAACTGCTTTTCGTAAGGCTTCTCTTCCAGCAATTTTAACGACAATGCGTCCAATATCTATCATTTTATTCATTCACTCCTTAAATCGGGAATGCTCGAAGTGCTGGTCCTCGCGTCACCTGGCGAGGAGGCCTTAGGGAGCACTAGATTCGTGGCTATTTTGCAGTTCTTAACGATTTTTAACTTTTTGCGTGAAAATGAAAAGAGAAAAGGATATCGAAAGAAGGGAAAAGAAGCTGAAGAGCAAGGAAAGTTTCAACTTGTATCTCGAGGTATGAATTGACTAAAAAAGCAGAAAAAAAACAAAAATCGATCGTTATAAGTAGCTAAACTATTTGGTAAACAGTTGTTGGAGAGAGTATAAATAAAAACAACACCTAATGTTAACCACAGTTGTATCTTACTCCAAACAAAAATTATGAATAGGGTCGATAAAATAATGAATGGTTCAATAAGAGAATTAACAGGGGCAAAAAAGAAGCACTTGTCGCAAGCGTTTCTAACAGTAAGTTTTGCGAGTTTTACAATATTTGTAACATTAGTAATTGTGACAGCTATTATTGCTTTAAAAGCAGTCTACCTGGATGAAATATGGTACTTGATTATGCTAATAGCACTAATAGTTGCAGGAGGATCGCTGATCCCGGGGGCGATAATTTCTTTGCAAAGAAAAACAAAAGAAAAAATCACCGAAATACTACTAATAACAATCCCAATAGTGGTGGCAATCATCCCGGCAGCTTTGTTCTATCGATATCTGGTATTATACGGATTTAAAGACCACTATGCATTGGTGGAAGCATATACAGCTGTTTTTCAGAAACGAATGTGGAAAATAACCAATCAATTATTAATTTGTAGTGTTTTAATAGCCACTATAATAGTGACGCCGGCAATAATGAAACTGCGAAAAAAAGAGGGAAGAAAAAACAGCCCAATCATCGTTCTTGCCGCGTTAAACTTGCTACTCCTACTACTCGAGATAATTGGGAGAGCGCTCTTACAAAAAGTTGCCCAGTATGCATTGGGAGTTAAGATGTTCTGGGGGGCGAGTGTACTTTTTGCCGGAATAAACCTTGTAGGTTATTACTTCATTCTACAAGAAATAGAACTACCAGAACCAGAAGGCACCCTAGAACAGAAACAAATGCAAAAAGAAAGCGCAAAAGTAATGACAATTATTGGCGCAGCAGTGATAAGTGCAAGTATGATCTGGTTAATAGCAACGGTCAAGAATTCACAATTAGTCGTCAGTAGTAGAGGAATACTGCCGGCATCCGACCTGCCACAATTAGCGCTATACACCTTTGGAACAACAATAATAGCCTATAGCCTGCTGAAAAAAGAGAAAGCAAGAGAGAAACAAAAATACTCACACTATTTGACAATAATAACTATCAGCATAATAATACCGCTAAAAGTATTAGGAATATGGCTCATTTGGAACTGGTTGATAAAAAACAGCGCCATACCAGGAATAACCAGCTGGTACACAAAAGCAAAACCATTTACACTGATACTAACAGACCTATTACCAATAGCAGCATTTCTACTAGGCATAGGCTACAGCGAATGGCAAGAGAAAAAAGAAAAGAAAAAAAACAGCTGGATGGTAATCATCCCTAGTTTAACAATGATCGCTTCAGTGATCTTCTTAATAATAGTAGCATGGCTCCTATGGGGAACACAATATGATTTGGACAACTTCATTAGGTTATTTAGAATTGCAAATAGCATAACCATCATAGAATTAGCCTTTCTAATGGTAATGGTTGGTTATGAATTGAGCACAGATAAGAAGCTGAAAGAAACTAAAAGGGAAACAGCAGAAAGCGAAGAAAAAGAGTACAGAGCGCTTAAAGAAGTAGAAAAACAACCAGCTAAATCCTGATTGTGGAAGGAAAAAAAGAAGGTAAGAGAACTAAAAATTGGCTTTCTTCAGAGAAACTACCAGCGCAATTAACCAAAAGCAAGGTTTTGGAATAAAAAAATAGACCTAAGTTATTGGACGAAATGAGTTTTTTTGGTGAAGGGAGGGGATAAGGAAAAAAACTCAACCAAAACAGTCCTTACTAGTGGTATTTAGAAAAGAAAATGAAAATCCTACAGCATTAAAATCTAAAATTAAGGGCAAAGAAAAGACAAAAAGGAAAAAAAGAACAGAAGAACAGACCTTTTCTGGGAATGATTTGTTAAAATATTCTAAAAAACACTCTTATTACTTGGAGAGGAGATCAGCAATGAACCTAATAACTATCACTACAAAAAACAGAACCCTGAGAACTACAATAGAAGAACAATGCCAATATCCCAGGCAAATAATAAGACGCTACTGGTTAAAAATGACAGAGAACAAGATCAAGCCGCTACTATTAGTCGATAATGGCGATGGAACAAGCTATAGCATAGCACTAGAAGGAGAAGTCTATCTGAAACTAGGGGAGAAATTTTGTGAGCGTTGCGGGAAAAGAATACCACGAGAGAGCTATGAAGCAGTATGCATAGAATGCTACAACAAAGAAGCATACAAAGCCAGAAGATGCATCTTCGAAGGACCGGGAGAGCCTTATGGGAAAAAATGTAGTAAAGAAAACCCCCCGTGCGGGAACAGGGAGAACATAATAAGATGCTATGGGGAACACCTGGTCTATATCGGAAGATTTGGAACGATCATCAAAGTAGGCATAACCTCGAGAAAAAGAAGCGAAGGAAAATATTACCGGCTAATAGAACAGGGATTGGACGAAGCAATAATAATGAAGGGAGTGGCAACGTTAAAAGAAGCACTGAAAATAGAAGCTACTATTAGCGAAAAATTCGGAATAAGAACAGCCATAAGATTCGGGGAAAAAGTAGATGAAATAACAAAAATGCCGCCGGAAGAAAAAAAGAAAAGGAAACTAGACTGGCATAACTGGGCGGAAAAATTGCTGGCACTGTGGCCGGAAAAGAAAATAACCTTCCTAGACCTCAAGGGCTTGTGGAAGGACTGGGAGGGAAAGATCACCCCGAAAAAAGTATTCACGCCTTTAGAACTAACAGGCGAAGTAATGCTGGTGAAAGGAAACGTTCTGATACTAAAAAGCAAGAATGAAGAAACAAAGAACAAAGAAAAATATTACGCCATCAACCTCTCACGATTGAAAGGGTTTGAGCTCATAAGTGAAGAAGAACTGCTATGGAGCATTGTGGAAAGTAAAGAAAGAACCTAAGCAAAAGGAGGGAGAGAGGAATGATAGTAATAGTCTCAGAACACGGGGCAAAAATAGGAAAAGAAGGGAGAAGACTCTACATAAGCTATCCTGCAGCAGAAAAGGCAACAAATTATATACCAGCTATTAACCTCGAACAGCTGGTCATAGAGGCAAAAGCAACGCTAACGTCAGGAGCAATAGAACTGCTCACAGCCTATGGAATCCCGGTGCTGTTCTTTAGGAGAGGAAAGCCAGTAGGAGTAATGCATTCGTTCGCCGCACATGGAACAGTAAAAATACGAAGAGCACAAATACTCGCAAATACGAGCAGCAAGGGAGCAAAGTTCGTAATCAGCAATCTGAAAGGAGCAATGGAAAACAAAGTCAATCTATTAAAAAGAGTGATGAGAAGTAGAAAAATAGTCACAGAAAAAGTCGTGGAATTGAAAAAGAGAATCAAACGACTGGAAGAACAAAGAAAAAAAGATTACAGGGAGTACACAGAAGAACCAGTAAAAAGCAACAGAGAGCAAATTTTCGCCATAGAAGGAAACGCCACAGAAACATACTTCTCAGCATTAAAACTCCTCATAGATGAAAAGTTCCAGTTCAAGGGGAGGAACAGAAGACCACCAAAAGATCCAATCAACAGCCTGCTGAGCTACGGCTACGCAATCCTAACACTAAAAGTACTGGCAGGAGTGATAATAGCCGGAATGGAGCCATTCGCAGGATTCCTCCACACAGACAGAAGTGGAAAACCATCATTCGTGCTGGACCTGATGGAAGAATTCAGACAACCGGTGGTAGATAAACTAATACTAAAACTAGAGGGAAGAGGAATAATCGCACAAGAAGATTTCGAAGAAAAAAACCAAATGTGTAAAATAAAGGAAGAACCAAAGAAAACCTTCCTAACAGAACTATACAAAGTATTCGAAACAACAATGACAAATAGCAAAACAGGAGAAATGAAAACAATAGAGCAACACATAATACAACAAGCAAGAAAAGCCGGAAAGTTCTTCATGGGAGAAAAAGAAGAATACGAGCCATTCATAGCAAAATAGGGGGAAAAGAGAGAATGATCTACCTAATAAGCTACGATATACCAAACGACCAATTAAGAACACAAATAGCAAAACTATGCGAATATTACGGGTTCGAAAGAATACAATTCTCGGTATTCATGGGAGAAACAACAAGAAATATGGTAGAAACATTCGCTCTGGAGGCAAACGAATTGATAGAAAAAAGACTGGCAAAAGTAACAATAATACCAATCTGCCAGAAATGCTATGAAAAAATAATCGACATGGGAAGAAGAAAAATACCACAATACAAAGAAAAAGAACAGGAAAAAAAGAAGCATAAAACAATAGGAAGAAAGAAAAAAACAAAGGAGAAAGTGATAATAATATGACAGCAATACTGAAACCAACATTCTCAGCAGAAGAATTCAGACAATACGCCTACTGTAAAAGAATAATCTATTTTAGACATGTGGCAAAAATAAACCCCAGACAAACATACAAAATGAAAAAAGGAATAGATTATCACGAAGAAAAAGTGAGAAGAAAAAGCCAGAGCATAAAAGAAAATGTAAAAATAATCTACAACCTCTTTCTGGAAAATAAAGAACTGGGGATCTATGCATTGCTAGATGCAATGGGACAAGAAGGAGAAGAATATTATCCAATAGAATTCAAAACAGGAAAAACATACGGAATAATACCAGAACACCACTTCATGCAACTAGCAGCACAGGCAATGCTAATAGAACAACATTACAAAACAAAGGTAAGAAAAGTGGAAATACGCTATGGACAAGAAAAAAGAGTGGATTACCCATTAACAGAAGAAGATAAAAAGAGAGTCAGAAAAATGCAAAAAGAAATGACCGAAATGGTGCTCAAGGAAAGTATCCCACCACCAACGAAAATAAAACCAAAATGTAAAGATTGCGAATTTTGGTTCACGTGTAAAAGAGCATAAAGAGAGAAAAGAGTTAATTAACTAACTTAAATAGCCGAAAAAGCCGGCTTTTTTTGCAGACCTTGGTACCTTCTATATAAACCTTGCGGCCGGAAGGAGGTCTGCACAAAATTGATAGAAAAAAACGAAAAAGAAGGCAGGAGAAGGCGTATTTTTGACGCATTTTAGACCTTTTTTTGCAGACCTTTTTAAAGGATCGTACAAACTTTCGGTCTGCTTTGACCGCTAGACAAAAAGTTTAACTAGGAATGTTACAAAAATAATTTAGCACTCTAGACCATTCTGGAGGCGCTGTTGCAAAAGAAAAAGCTCAATTATGAGTATTGAAATCCCTACCAAGGCGGCGCGGAGTATCAAAGAAGTTTCTTGTAGTTGCAAAAGAAAAAGCTCAATTATGAGTAT
>Ga0164310_10000176_pt1 | contig 32990 bp, 46 predicted proteins | sample GuaBasSedimGuay1_FD_121795 | JGI IMG/M metagenome (GOLD analysis project Ga0164310, IMG submission 121795) | Subseafloor sediment microbial communities from Guaymas Basin, Gulf of California, Mexico - Guay1, Core 4569-9, 0-3 cm | ecosystem: Environmental > Aquatic > Marine > Hydrothermal vents... | reverse complement strand
GTGCACCGCTTCTCTTATTCCTCCGTATAGAGGTGCGGAAGTGGTTACTTCGCCTCGCCTTGTAAGCGAGAGGTCGCGGGTTCAAATCCCGCCGGGGGCGCTGGAGGTGTGAGGAGAGATACTCCGATCAGACACCAGACCTCGTCTGAGCACAAGTACGCTCTCCTCTTATTCCTCCATTTTTGCTTGGTGTCGGGTCAAAGCGCACCAGGCGGTAGGGGTGAAGGAGTAGCTACACCGTCCTTGTGGTGGACTGTCCCCGCTACTCCTTGTATTCCCCTTTTCCTCCTCAGGAGGTGATAGAAAAAATGAAGAGAAAAACTGTTTGGAGGAAGTTGAGGCAGGAAACAATACCAAAGCCCGACAGACTTAACAAGGAAGGCTTTCCATCTTACAAGAGGACGATAGAGGAGGAGGTGCTCGCGGTCTTGACGACGGGGACGACGGCGAATTTATTTTATGCGAAGGCGGAAGAGAACATCAAGGAGATGCTCGATGTGCTCAGACGATGTGAGGATTTGCAGTTCTTAGCGAAGGCTACGGTGTATGCAAGGAACCACGGGTTCATGAGGACGCTACCAATAGCCTCGTTGGTAGAAATTTCGAGGAGGTCACCAGAAGTTTTCAAGGCGATTGCGGACAAGGTCTGCCAGAACCCACACGACTGGCAGCAGTTCATAGACATTGCAAGATCGAAGACGGTAAGAAGCGGGGTAGGAAGAGCGTTAAAGGAGAAGATGATAAAGGCAATAGCCAGCATGGCGACCTACCACGCAGTTAAGTACCCAAAAGCGGTGGAGGATATGATTAACATAGCGAGACCACGCGAGGATGTAAATCCAACGGTGATAAACTACATCAAGAAGAAGGTGCACGAGGGGGATGAGCAGTTAGAGGCTTTGAAGACAGTGAAGACCTCGGACAACGAAGATGAAATCATAGAAGCGATAGAGAGAGGAAGACTACCATACGAAGTAGTGACAGGGAGTGTAAAGAAGATGACACCACGAATATGGGAAGCTCTGCTTTATCAGGCACCATATTTCAACCTCATTCGTAACCTCAACAACTTTGGAAGGAACGGAGTATTTGACAAGCGTGAAAATCTCGACTATGCGGTGAAGAAGATTACCGACGTGAACGCAATAAAACAGTCAAAAGTTCTCCCCTTCAGGTTTTATGTGGCTTACAGAATGCTTGAGGACTTTAGAGGTGCAGAGAGGCTAAAAACTGCTTTACTGCGCGCATTAGAGTTAAGCATTGCTAATCTACCAGAGATACAGAGCAAGGTAGCAATAGCAAGTGACGTGTCAGGGAGCATGAGCTCAAATCTCACGGGGGATTACAGCGTTGTGCAGTGCATTGATTTAGTGGGCTTACTCACCGGATGTCTCGTAAAGTGTTGTAAGCAACTACCAGTACTACTACCTTTTAAAAGTGCGGTGAGGGAGGACATAGCAGCAGAAGCATATACGAAAGAGACAATCTTTGAGATAGCAAGAGTCTTCAGGGCAGACGGTGGAACATCATTAAGCGCACCTGTCGAGTGGCTCATAAGCAAAAAAGAAGCCATAGACTTGTTTATAGCGTTTACAGATAGCGAGGAATGGGTAGGACGAAGCTTCTTAGAGGCGTGGACGGATTACAAAAGAGACATAGCACCCCATGCGAGGGCATATCTCGTAACTTTACTGCCGTATAGAGACTTTCCAGTGCCCCCACAGATAGAAGATGTTTACTTCATCTACGGTTGGTCGGATGCGGTGCTGAAATACATCACTACGGACCCGAAGGAACAGTTACTTGAAGTTCGTAAAATGTCGTTATAAAACTTTCCTTTTTTTCTATATGTTACATACAGCGAGTTTTTATAAAAATTCGTAGAAAATAACAAGACAAAACGGAAATCCATAGAATTTTAGAAGTTAATTAAGTTTTTATATAAGTAAAACCTATACCATATCATATGTCCTTCTCATGTCCCTATTGCGGTGAGGAGTTTGAGCGGAAGACGGAGATGATGACGCATGTCCGAGTCGCCCATAAAGACGAGATAAAACGCAAGAGAGAGTTACAGCGACAACAGCAGCAGGAAGAAGATGAAGAGAAGGAGGAGGGGGGGAGGGGGGTAGCGGAACTAAGTAGAAGAATACAGATAGAACCACCGGTATACAAGCCAATGGACCCTCGAGACATCATGTTGGAAGTAGTACGCTCACCAGTGTTGAACTTGAACGAGAACCAGATAAAGGAACTACAAGATATTGCTGACGATTTTGATGGCGTGCTATCACCTATCATGCTGAAACGGATACTATCCAACTTTGACGGCATAACGGAGAAGAAAGCGCAGTTCATTGCAGATAGATACGCCATAAAACTGGAGAAAGCACGTGACAGATTATCTATTGCAGATGCAGAAAGACTGGGACTGAATCTAACCCCCAGTGCTGAACAGAGCAGAGAAGAAAAAGAAGACCTTGAAACAAAAATAGCGAGAGGCGTTCAGAAGGGCTTGCGAGGACTGGAGTCCAGACTCAACATAAGTAACGACATATTCGCAGAACCCATAAGTAAGATATTATCAAATGCCGCAGACGCTTCAGGGATAGTCAGCCGAATAATAAACATATTCTTCACGGGTATTGAAGAGCAGGTAAGAAGAGACCCCTATATTGTAGGTGATGCTCGTGATGTTCTCCCGCAATTACCGAAACTGGTAAGTGACAGCCGCAGTGAAGAAAGAAACGTTAATAAGCGAGAAAATTTAAGAGCAAGAATAAGTAATGAAGACAACGAAGAAGAGAGTGAAGACGAATACGAAAAAAGTGACCGAAGAAGAACAAGTAGAGAGCGTACAGAAGATATTTTCAGTACGCTAGATGAATACTTCGAGGAAGAGGAAGAAGAAGGGGATATGTTTGATGATACTGATTAGAGGTTAGGAAGGAGAAGAGGGGGAAATGAAAAGCATAATAATAATAAGCGGGAAAGGTGGTGTGGGGAAAACCTTAGTGAGCTGCTTATTAGCACAGGAGCTCGCAAAGAAGCATGGCCCCACAGGGTTGTGTGACCTTGACGTTGACAGTTCAAACGTCGCAAAAGTAATGAATGTTAAAATGGACAGGGTGCAACTCACTGATGATCGAAAAGTCGTACCGATAGAGCGAGACAATCTCAAGATAAACAGCCTCAGCGCCGTCCTTACGGACACTACTATATCACAGACCGGTATGTATTACCGGCGTGTAGTGCGTGATATCATAACGAACACGGCGTGGGGCGATATTGATTTCCTGGTTGCCGATATGCCGCCGAGCATATCGGACATATTCCGCGAGACCATCGAGATACTGAAAGCCAGTAACACGCTGTTAGGTGCAGTGATTGTGGAGCAACCCAGTGAGCTGGAGGACTGTGAACGTGCCTACGAAATCTGTAAACGGCTATTCATACCTGCCATCGGATTCATAGAGAACATGTCAGGCGCGGAAATGCACGGTAAGCCCGTATTATGCCCATGCGGCTGTGGTAAAGAGTTCGCACCGTGGGGCAGTGGCAATATCAAAGAATACGCCAAAGAAGTTGGAGGTAATTTTATAGGCAGGATACCGCTATCTTACGAACTCGCGAACACGCGACCGCCACAGATAAACGACGGCGTGGGCGCACAGACCATCGCGAGACTGGCAAAGAAAATTGCTCTTGCCGGTATGCCCCAGATACCGAAGGATACCATCCGAGAAGCTGCGGGCACTTTCAAATTCGTCGGACGCGTAATCAAAGCTCTATATGAACTGGTAGTAAGAGCAAATTCGGAATTCAATGTTATAGAATTACGAGAGATGTTCGGCAGAAAGAGGAACCGCGGATTTGTTGAATTCACCATCACTGATTGCCCACAATCGCTCAGTGAATATAAAACATTATATATAGGGGTAAGTGGAGAAGAGTTAAAGATATATAAAAAGCGTAATTTCCCCGATTGGTTAAATGTTATAGCCAGCATAAAAGTAGGTTCTGGACCTCTAGCGTGCCTCATAAAGGGTAAAATACCGGTAATGGACCCGTTTACGCACCGACGATATAACGAAGATTACACATTTACCAAAGCAGTCAACTGCGGTGATGTTGAACTTTCAGGCGACAATATATTTACAGAGTTTATTCTTGCGGATTACCTGTTCGCGCATTCGGGTGAGATAACAGGTGTAGAACCTAACGAATTCCGAAAGAAACTCTAGAATCTCGTTATTGCAGTATTCCAGACGAGATATTTATTCACGAATACGAACCACAGGAGCGAGAAAAACAAGATGAACGCAACTTCGAGATACCCAATAAGCGGTGAAAGAATTACCGGAAGCATGAAAATAAAGATAATCTCTTCGAGCGTGAGAAATACGAGCTCTTTCTCGTGATTATACTCTCGCGGTTTGACTATCCGGTATAGAACGAGCCAGCCCATGACGAGTAAGGCAGCAATTATCGGCAGTGTATATAGATTATAAGCATACTGAAAGAAGATAAAGAGCCCCACCACGCTCTCGCAAAAGGTCAGACCGCAAGCGTAAATCCAGCTGTAACCTGGATGGAATTTTTTTACAATTGTATCCCTCGATATCATCACCTTCTTGCACCACGCACCCATCAGCTTTAATTCGTTCCGCTCACTCGTGTTGATGTCCTTCACCCTACCGGAATACGATATCTGGAACCACTCCCGAAAGAGATAATAGAGGATGATGTATATGATAATTGGATGATACTGCTTAGTGCCCAAAAAGTAGCCCAACCCGACGAGCGAACATACCCAAGTTGTAATTGGCACCCACGAGATATAGGTATATTTTGAGAACCCGAAATCGTTGTAGCAGTGTCCACCTACAACACCAAGATAGAGAAAAAGGATCACGTAAAAATGATTTGCAAAGGGGAAGAGCATAAATGTTGCTAATAGCAGCAGAAACAAAATAAACACGGACCATGACGCGAATCGAACTGCGAAATCGTAAGGGATACTACCGCTTATTAGCGGATGGTGCTGCTTGCTCGGGTCCTTCACGTCCCATTGATAATCACTAACCGCATTATGCGCGAGTGTGGTTATTTGGATAAGAAACGTTGCAACGAACAGCCATAAAGTATAAACACTAAACAGTGGCTGGTTAATGAGATAGGGCACGATAACAGGCAGAAGTATAAGCGGCCATGAGCCTGCACGTCCCAGTTGGAGGATATGTCTAAAGGTTGTCATCTCTTATATTAATATAATTAATAATATAAAAAGATATAATATCAAAAATGCCCCTCATCGCATATCTCAGATTAGGACGGATAAATTTGACAGGATTTCTGGTCATCTTACCGCCGATAATTTATGCAGTAGCAGGCGGTAGTTTCTGGTCATTAACCGCACTGGAACTCGCCCTGTTTGGGTTGTTATACCAGTATAACGGATTTGTTCTGAATGATTACTGGGACAGGGAACTTGATAGAAAAGACAACAAATACTGGCGACCACTTGTTAATGGCTCGGTATCTGAAACGACTGTCAAATGGCTCATAGTGGGATTGTCCATTACGTGCATCGCTATCGCTCTACCTCTCGTAAATAGTATTGGTTCTGTTATAGCACTAATTTTGGCAGTTGTATGCGGGACACTATACAATTACACAAAAGCGCGCACATGTTTTTCATTTATATTCAGTGCCTGTGCATTCTCTTTTTTTATTATGTTCCCCTATGCCATAATTTCAAAAATTGATAATATTATCGTGCTATTAATGCTGTATACTTTCTTCCATGAGGTTTATCAGATCGGTTATACCGGTAATTATATTGACATTCGTGACAGTAAAAATTTTATTAAACTTTTAGGGACGAAAGTCAGTAATAATAGACTGCTAATAAGTGCCGCTACAAAGCTGTTTGGATACGCCACCAAACTAACCACATTTATAATAGGTCTCCTGTTCTGGTGGGTTGCTATCCCATCAAATTTGAAAATATTTTTTATATCGGTCTATTGTATCCTTTACACTATTATTTTCTATGTTGTTCGGCGGCAACTTGCCAATCAGGATATTAACAGGTCGTATATGTCAAAGAGTATTGTTATAGTGGAATTGTTATCGTTTTATGCTATTATGTTTATGTTATATCCTCTTGTTTGCACGATAGAATATCTATTGTTTATCATATTCCCACCACTGTGGTTTTTTCTATGGAACCCTATATTGTGGGGTAAATCGTATATTCTATCTCCTAAAGTTTAGATGTTAGCAGCAGTTTATTGTATAAAAATATTTATATAGAGAGAGTAAATACACAAATATCGGAGGTGATTAGAACGGAACCCTTTACGTTGCCACCACAAGGGGGAGGGATGTGCCATAGCAACCCGGAGTTAACAGGCTATATCAGAGTGCAGCCACCATCCTCTGTGGATTTGAAATGGCATAGAGAAAAGCTAATGCCCGAGAAACTCGGCTCATTGGGCAATGGAGTAGCGGGCAACGGCGATATTGTAGCATGCACCTTCCTCAGCCCGCGAGATAGCCTTATTATTTATGATTATAACGGGAACCGGGTGTGGTCATCTGGAGACACATTGAACTGGCATGCGATGTTTTCTGTGCCTATGGTTGATGTACACGGTAGAGTTATTGCTTGTGATGATGAGAAGATTATAATGATTGATACCAATACCAAAGAAGTTGTATGGCAATCATCTTTGTTATATGGCGGAACACCATACAGCCCGACTATTACTGAAGACGGAACTATTATCGTTGCAACTGATAAGGGACCGGTATACGCTTTTGATAGCACTGATGGGTCGCTATTGGCGTGGAAGTTCCTCGGCGATGACGAACTAGTCAGATGGATTTCCTATTATACCGGTATAGACGACCCCGGATTTTTCTCAACTGTGAATACACCCAGCGTAAAGGGTAACAGGGTTTATGTAACTACTAAATACAAGAACAGGCTGGGGCTATCAACGATACGAGAAGATTCTCGGCTATACGCGCTCGATATAGATCCGACCAAACCGGTTGATGAGCGAATAACCGTGGCATGGTCATGGCATTTTAACGGGTCAACAACTGCGAGTCCCACTTTAGTCGGTGATACCGTGTATTTCGATGTGGTGCCCTCGCGATTCAATAAATACATAGTGGCAATAACGGATGCCGGGGACCACCCGAAATTGAAGTGGAAAGTGCCATACGATTATATAAGCTATGCATCATTCACCTACGATCCACGCGGCGGTATGTGGTATGTTGATCCGTTCAACCAGCGAATGGTCAGGTTCTCATATGATGACGGGTCCATTATAGAGACGATTAGCATTAATGACACTCTTAAAGGTGAATATAAAGACCCGATACCGCGATTGCCTCTTAGATGGGGACCGCGAGTCCCAAAAGTGTTCAGCCACCTGCCATGGTTGCCTTTGCCGGTTTATTATAACTACGGGTATTATTCGTCATCACCCATAGTAATGTGTGGAACTGATACGAATCCAATATTGATAGTTGGTGCAGGCAATACGAGACCGGTATATCACACGAGCAGTTATGTGCTCGCCTTCGATTTGAGCAACAATAACGAATTGTTATGGAAATTCAAGATACACGGGGGTATATTTAATCCTGTGAGATATCCCCTCTTTGGGTTGAAATTCTTGCTAGGGCTGGCAACTATAATGGTGAAAGATAACGAGCCGCGAGTAGTTTTTGGGACTGCACTGGATGGCGTATATTCAATAGGATGACGAATATATTAATAATAGGAGCGGGTCCCGCGGGAAGTACATGTGCCGCTAAACTGGCGGAGCAGGGCTTGGATGTAACTGTTATAGACAAAACTAAGGACTTCAACGATAGAGTCTGTGGCGGTGCGATAGGTCCGTTGTTTCTAAACGACATAAAAATACCCGAAATCGCCTCTTTAAGACCGATACGCGGTATTTGTCTGTATAGTCCCGACAGGTGTACCGCAGTACTGGATAGTTCGCAATACGATAGAGACTATTTCGGACGGATATTTGACCGCAACGAATTCGATAAAAAACTGGCTACTATTGCCGAGCAGAAAGGTGCTGAACTCGTATTAAACGAGCGCGTGCGTGACGTGAACTACGAAAAACATAGCTTTGTTGTTTATACCAATAAGACAAGTTATCATGCCGACGTGGTGGTAGATGCCAGCGGTGCGAGTGCGAGAATAGCGAAGAAATTCGGTATAGTTCGCGATTTAACAGCTGAGGAATACCGGATAACGGTGCAGGCAATGATAGAAAATAGCGATTTCTTGCCCCGCAGGGATTACGTTTATTTCTACCTCGGCAATAAATATGCCCCCAAAAGCTACGCATGGGTGTTCCCCGACGGTGACGACCGCATAAAGGTGGGCTTGGGCGTACCAAAAGGTGTAAGTGCCAACACGCACTTGCGTGATTTTATCCACGATAAGCAGATAGAGGGCAGAATCTTGAGCTGGAAGGGTAAAATCGTACCTATTGCCAAGATGCCATCAGATTTGGTGGGCGGTCCCAACGATAACATACTTGCAGTGGGCGATGCTGGAAGGTTGTGTGATCCACTGTCGGGCGGTGGGATTGCAACTGCAATGATTTCCGGTGAGTGTGCGGCACGTGCGATTAGCGAAGGGCATACACGGAGATACAACGAATATTTGAGACGTGTGAGGCAGGTTCTGTGGCGAAGATGGTTCTATAGCAGGTTCGTTTCGTTCGATGACGAGACCTACGGGGATATAGTGGCTGCCGTTGATAATTATAACAACTCCTTTTTCAAGACTAATCACATGGAACTGGAACTGACACGGCTCATGTTTGCGTTTTTGCGTGAAAAGGGCACGTCTATGGTTGCTGATTTGTTGTCAGCAACCACCTTGAAAAAATAACTTTTATATTGATATTATATTATAATATATAGATGGAAGTAGAAGGTGAAAAAATTATGGGCACGGTTGGGGTTTCCGATGGGAAACTGGAAGAGATAAAGAGGATACGACGCGAACTATTACTGAAACTGAACAGAGACATAAGCCTGCGTGCGGTAGAGGACGCGATGTGCGACTTTGTTCTCGCACGGAAAGACGAGTTCATAAATGCAATGCTTGATGCGCAGCGCGCCCCCGCGGGGGCGAAGGAGGGGAAAGTGGGAGAAAAAAAGGAGGAAATTTAAAATGACCGATAAAAAAGAAAAAGAGGAAGAGAATAAGGGTGAAGAGAAAGAGGAAAAGAAGTATAAGTGCAAGTGGCCGGGTTGCAATGCGAGTTTTGAACGGTCTGTTGACCTTGCTCGGCATGTTCGACTTGCACATAAACGGCACTCACAGATGAAAGGGGAGGAAAAGGAGAAGGAGAAGGAAACGGAAACGGAAGCGAAGACAGAAACGGAAACGAAAGAGGAGACAAAAAAAGAAGAGGAGAAAGCGGTATCGGAAGAGAAACCAAAAAGCGATGTCACGGAGCCTGAAGTACCGAAGGGTGTGAAGATCGAGGTACAGCCATCGAAGCCTGAAGTAGAAGTAAAAACGCCACCACCCGAAAGAGTAGATGTAACAACTGCGGGGGTGAAACCTGCACAGCCCGTCGCACCAGCCACTTCACCGCAGTCTCCATCTGTCACCATAGTGGAAACGGAGGAGTATAAGAGACGTGTCAGAGAAGTAAAGGACAGATACGTGCCAGTGCTACTGAAATACCCGCAAGTGGTCGGCGTTGGTGTGAATAGAATGCCTGATGGCAGGCTCGGAATCGAGATACTCACATGTGCGGAATGCCCGCAGAAAGAACTGCCGAAAACTCTCGAAGGCATACCCACATTCGTCCACGGAATTAACGAGTTACGTCTAAAGCCCGTTACGACGCCGAAGCCCGAACCTGAAAGAAAAGAAGAGGAGGAAGAACACGCCGAGACGCTGATTGACAGAATCGCGTATGCAAAGAAGTTCGGGATATTCTTTGAGGGACCGGTGCGAAAGAGTCTGCGTAAATGGCTGCGACGCAGGCGCGAAGAAAAGAAGAAAGAGCGAGAAGGGAGGGGGTGATGTGAGATGGAGAAGAAAGAGCTCGCACAGTTGCTGAACGAACAGTTTGATCTGAGCGTGGACTGGACGAAACTAACGAAAAGCGAGCTTGAGATGATATCCAGCAAGTTCCAGACGCTTGTACCGAAGGAGACCATATCGGCGGATAACATTGATAAATACGTGGACGACCCCATCGACTTCGCACTTGAGATACTACAGAAGAAAGGTGGTCAGCTACTCGCAGCGAAAGTTGAGGACATTGTCGAGTTCATTCGAGAGGAGGGCATCGGTAAGGGCAAGATATTGCAGGAGATAAGCAAGAGGCTTGGTAAGGGAAAACTTAAAGATATAATAGAAAAAAATCTTTCAACCTCACCCTAAGCCATACAGATTTTTTTGTGGCTTGGGGGTAAAATTTTTTATATACTAAATTTATATTTACGATTAGTGATGTAAAGATGATAGTCACGCACCCCGTCCGGGAGGGCGAGGCGTAAAGCCTCTGCGTGATCAGGAGGCGTGGGGGATGCCCACGCAGCAGTTAGGACGGAGAGACACATACACACCCCGGGATGACGCTCCAGTCCCGGGCTCTGTGGCTGCACGGTTAAACAGCTCTGAGAGGGTAGGAGCAGTGCCGTACAGCCTCAAAACCCGTCCTAACAGCTCCGAGGAGCACCTAACCGGCATGGGCGGCGCCGGGGCGGAAGTTGAGACTCTTCGCTATAAAAGCCGCCCACTTTACAACAAGTGAAGGGCGATTCCTCCCCGCGCTGAAGCGCGAGGTCTCCTCGCCCATGGATGATGAATTTTTTGAGAGTGGGGTAAAATTTTTTATATACTAAAATCAGTATATACAATTAGTGATGGAAAGGTGCTAAAAAACAAAACATTTGGGAACATAGCAAAGAAGATACAGGGTATTTTTAGGGCAGGCAATAACTCGTCCATACCGTCCATAGAAGAGGTTTTCAAGTGCATAGCGTTCCGTATAGCGGGTGGCAACTTGACGCCACGGATTTCGTATATTGCCAGTGGCGACGGTATCTCCCGCATCGGAGAGCTCGTGCCGCGACTGTCGTGCTTGAAAGGGCTACTGGAGAAGAAGGGAGAAACCAGTGCGGCAGCGGCCAGACGCGTCAAAGCGAAGCCGGTAGAAGAACAAACACGTTCAGGTGGTTTTGGCGTGACAATACCGGCTGAAGTTCAGGCGGTACCGGTAACATCAGCATCGGCACCAGTAAAAGAAGCGCCAGTAAGAGTAGTGCGAGCCCCACAGCCCGAGGCACAACAGCCACGATACATAATCAAGCCGTAATTGCAGTGGTAACACCGGTATTCCAAGTGGGAAACTTTATAGAAAGGGTATAAATAATAAGCAGGAAGTGTAAGAAGATGGCAGACACATATACGGGCAGTCTGAATGTGAAAGCGGAACCGTTTTTGAAAATAATAGGGGTAGAATATTCAATTGACGAGGGGGTAAATTGGAGTCATATAACTGAAGGTGCCACTCTATCCATAGCAACAGACACACCAGTCAGATTTAGAATAACAGTTAAAAATACGGGCGGAGATATTGAACCATATTTTGGCAACCGTATCCGAGCTGTTCTCTGGGCTGTGGCCCCGAGGACAAGGGAACGAATATCAGATAGTAATTATGTGACTGGTTTTGCTGCGGGGGATGTAAAAACATTTCTTTGCACGAGCAAATATGGTTCAACAGGGCAACCTATTTATCTCACTCCAGGTGGATATCAAATCACGACCGAGTTTGGTGCAACAATATACGATACATTTAGTTTTGATGTTGTATCGCCAACACCAACACCTACACCTACACCTACACCAACGCCAACACCCACGCCTGTACCGGCGGGTGACATAACGCGTGTGGAGCTCGATGGTAAGTTATTACCGGAGAACGGCACACTGGACTGGACAGCAGGTAAACAGGCAGCGATAAAGGTATACTTCAAGAACGTAGGTAATGCGGCATCCAAATTCCATATCTGGGTGACGGATGAAGATGGCGTAACACTATGCGATGTAACGACATCAACGGAAATCCCGGCGGACGGTGTAGAGCGGTATGTGACATGTGGCTCGTTCACACCCACAGAGGTGGAGAAGAAGACACTGACAGCGCATATTGAACCTTAGTCACGCACCCCGCCCGGAAGGGTGAGACTTGCCGATAGACGAGTCTCTGCGTGATGAACCTAGGGACAGAACACAAGAGAATATACATAGAATTGTTCATGAGGGATATACGAAATGGACACGTATACAGGCTACTTAAATGTGGAATTGGAGCCTACGCCCACACCACCATCCATAACGGGCGAGTGCGTGTTTCCACGCATTATCACAGGCACGCTAACACCAAGACTGGACAGGGGTATGATTTTTTATAGAGTGCGGTGCATAATTGATAAATGGGTGTCGTAGTTCAATAGACATGCCGCAATACACAGAAGATAAAAAGGAACAGAACGAGAAAGAGGGCGCGAAGAGCGAGCGTGAAGAGAAATGGGAAAAAGTAAAAGAGAAGATGAGAAAACACTCCAACCCACTGGACTTGGCGCATCGAAGTGAAGTTGCACAGGCATATAAAGAATACCTTGAAACTTTACCATCACATCTGCAACAGCTATGGCTGCTTATATTGCCCTCTAAACGCACCTTACAGGGTATACCCTACGCGATACCACGAAAGAAAATTCCGGAGCTCATGCGTAAAAATCCAGAATTTTATAAGAAATATCGAGAGATGATAGTTGGAGAGGAAAAGGGATGATGAATAATGCCGGTAATAACCCTATGCCTGCCAAGTTTCGACCCGCCGACACGCTACATGTCGAGCTTCCTGAAACGGTACATACTGCCCAGAATAATTACTGATTTATCGTTGCGCTCTATAGCTCTGTATAGGTGTGTGGACCAGCGTATGCCCTTTCAGTTCTCCACGCGATACAGCAATGTGATTATCGGAACCGGGCATGGCAATAGTGCAACACTTACCGGACAGTTCATGAACGTGTTATGGGAAACGGGCAACTATGACCCCGCGGAGTGCGAAGGTAAAATAATCAAATTCATATCGTGCGAGACCGGTGCAGAGCTCGGACCTGATTTGATAAGGAGTGGTGCACGCGCATTCCAAGGCTATACCAAAATATTCGCATTCTATGCTGAACTGAATTTGAGGCACTTGCTATTGCCATGGCTCGATTCCACCGCACGGAAGTTCCTGATGCCACCCATAGAAAGCACTATGGCATTACTGGGTGGTAAGACAAACGAAGAGGTGTATGATATTGAAATACGAGCGTGGCAGCATCAAATAGATACTGAAGACGACCCGGAAATAAAGACCATACTGGAGCACAATCGCAATAGTTTGGTCATGATGGGTGACCCGGACGCAAGGATTTCGAGTGGAAACACACGTTCACATCAAGGAGGATGTCCGTGTCGTGCAGGAACGAGATAAAACTTTATAAGGAGAAAAGATAAAGATATTAAGTGGGGATACAAATGGCATCGATATCATGTACTGAACCTACGGTGCATTTCAGTAGTGGCTGCGAGCTACTGAGGCACTATGATGCGGATAATGATGGTATAATAAGTTATGCCGAATCGGTTAAGGCAACACAAGATTATTACGGCGATATTATAACACAGGAAGAGGCAGAATTTGTTATTACGGCTTACCAAAAAGGTTCAATAAATGCGGTATGCCCCGGATGCTATACAACGCCGACGCCTACACCCACGCCTACACCCACTCCAACACCCATACCCGGTGCAATATTTGATACCGGCACGTCAGCGAGTCCATATCCATCATTACCGGGCGTATTTAAGGGCAAACTGACGATAAAAGGCAGTGGATATGCAAAGATAACGGATATTCGCACACGCCCATGTCCGGGAGCAGCTGGTTATGTGAGTTCGTGGTCTATCCACGCGGGTAAAGGGGACGAGATAAAGAGAGGAACATACGAATACGATATAGAAGTGCACTTGGCGAGCTATCCGCAGTTCTTTCACGGTGTTGATAAAATAGAGAACGGGGATGGTATAGTCAAAGCGGTCTCGTTTGTCGATGCGAACGGGCGAACGCACACGGACTGGATACCGTCGCTGATTATTATAGGGGAGGCACTGCCTGAGTTAACGTGTGATAACCCCACGCCGTCGTTTACGAGCGGTTGCGAACTGTTGCTACATTACGATAAAGACAAGGATGGCAAGATAGAATCTCCTGAACTCTCAGGCAACGCCATAAAGGATTGGAACGAAAAGAAGATATCAACACGTGAAGTTTATTTTGTTGCTGAAGCGTGGGGAAAAGGTTCAATAAATGCTGTATGTCCCGGATGCTATACAACGCCGACGCCTACACCCACTCCTACTCCAGTGGGTGACATAACGCGTGTGGAGCTTGATGGTAAGTTATTACCGGAGAACGGTATGCTCGATTGGACGGTCAATAAGCAAGCGGCGGTGAAGGTGTATTTCAGGAATGTGGGCAATGCGGCAGGCGAATTTAATATAGTGGTGGCGTATAATGGTAATACGATATGCAATGTGAGGACGGATAGCGTGCCTGCGGACGGTAAGGAGTATTACGTGGACGATTGTGTGTTCACGCCGAATGCAACGGGCACACACACGATAAAAGCGACAATAACACCGTGAGGAGGTATGAGAAATGGATACATATACAGGCTATTTAAATGTGGAATTGGAGCCAACACCCACTCCTACTCCTACACCGACACCAACACCCACACTTACGCCAACACCCACGCCTACGCCAACACCCACACCGCCGCGTATAACGGGCGAGTGTGTATTTCCACGTCTTATCACGGGTACGCTAACACCAAGACTGGATAAGGGTGTGATTTTTTATAGAGTGAGGTGCATAATAGATAAGTGGATATAGTATCTACAAAATATCTCGCCCATGTACTATGAAAGCGGTAGTCCTGTCAGACATACACCTCGGTTATGAGAACTCTGAAGTGGAAGCGTTCCGCGCATTCTTGGATGAACTGCCGGACATTCGACCCGACTATTTCATCATCTGCGGCGACTTCATAGAGATGTGGCGTCGTGATATGGTTGCACCGGTGCTTGAGTATTGCGATATATTAGCGAAGCTAAAAGAACTGAACAAGCAAATGAGTGTCATACTCATTGCGGGCAATCACGACTGGCACGTCATGCGCATGGGTCGCCCCCTAGAGATGTACCCACCACCGTTCCAATTCAAGGAAGTTTTCTCTATCCATATGGATGGGTTCTATTATTCATTCAAGCACGGGCATCAATACGACCCTTTATGCCGCCACCCGCGACCAAACAACAGCCTGTGTTATACGCCCGAGGATACGACCAGATTGGAGCCCGGGCATCTAATATCGTGGTTCCGGGGCAAGGAACCAATGTTACAGTTACATGGTTATATACCCAGAATTTCACGGCGTCGTATTCTCGATCCGGGCTATATAAGCAAGATGCCTGCACTGATAGACATTGTGAGGTGGCGTGCGAGAATAGCGCGCCATGCAAATGAGTTTTTAATACACGGTCATACTCATTCACCGCTTCTCGATACTGAAGGTATGTATGCCGATACGGGCTGCTGGGTTGATGGCTCGCGCGATTATTTGTTAATTGAAGATAATGTAGTATCGTTATTGCAATACGAGTGAAAAAAATGAAAATAAAACTACATCCCCTTCCGGACGTGAAGCGGAGAAGAATAAAAGTCAAGTTGAACCTGCACCCTCTTATAAGTAAGCGTGAACCTGAAACACCGACGAAGCCGCAGACGCGGACATATACTTCGTATCCGCCGCCTTCCACAGGTGTGAGATTATTAGCCCCACCGAATACGGCTGAACTCGGGTCTACCGTGCCCGTGTACGAAGAATATGGACTGACCGCAAAAGAAGCAGCAATGGCGGGTATAAGAGCTCTGGATTATGTTAGAATTGAGTCACCACAGTTCGTTGAGCACTGCGAGGAAATACCCTATGCCCTTGCTGATATGATTGACCATTTCGATCTCGTGTGGGTACTTTCCGTTGAATCCAGCTATGCAGAGAGGCGCAGGTGGAACGATTTCATATCATTCAGGGAGTTCCTGCAAAATGCCTTGGACAGTATGCACGAATCTGTGGGTTATGAAAATATAAAAGTGGACGTATCAGTAAACGAACTCGGCACATGGGTAATGGACAGAGGTAAGGGATTGGACCACACCGCGTTCCTGCTCGGTGGGAAAGATAAGAAGTGTTATCTTCGTGGCAGATATGGTGAGGGTTTAAAAGTGGCTTCACTATGGTTCGCATCGAGAAAACACGACATCTATATCTTCACTCACGATAACGTGTTCAAATGCTGGTATCCCGAAGCGGGTTTATTAACCGTGGTATTTGGTAAAAACAAGAAATACGTTTACGGCACGTGGATACTGATAACGGATTACAAAGTGCCTTCAGAAGATTTGAGAAAGTTATATTACAAACTTGGAGATTTCCATGTCGCCTTCCGGCACGATACCGAACATTCGGATTGCCCGCATAAAATGCCAAATCTGATCTTAGAGCCCGGAGATTGTTTATACGTCCGCGACATATTCGTGAACAAGATAAGTGAAATGTTCGGCACACCGTCTTATTTCAGCTATAATCTCTGGTGGGTTGACCTCGAGCCGAATCGCGTGCAGGTGCAGTCGACGTGGGAACTCCAGAAGGAGATGGCTGGCTTGCTGGTTAATACACCGAAAATTACCGATATTATCGATGCTTGCATGGTACAAAAGGAATATGGTGGGATATATTACTTCCTCGTTGAGCCAAGATATTATGAGTTACAGCTCCGTTTTACGGAGCCGCCGGCGGAAATAGCCAGAGCAATCACAGCTCACTTCTCTGATATTGCTGCGTATTCCGTACCCGGGGACCTCGATGCCGTTGCAGCCACCGCACACGAAGGTGGTAAGTGTATTCTCATACCAAACGACTTAATACCACTTTTCTCAAATATGAGAAGTGCTGCGGATTTTGTCATTGATTCCAAGAAAGAATCTCTTGAAGGCGCAACTAAAATAGACGAACGGACTTTATCACAATCTTCACGTGGCACTTTACGGGCATGGCGGCTCATTGCCGATTATGCTGTTCGGGGCATTAAAATAGTGGTTATCTCGGGCAATCGCTCATTTTATAGAAATAAAACTATATACATCGCCGAAGACGAACTTGAAATTGGTAAAGTCTCCACACTTATTCACGAGCTCAGTCATGCACTCGGCGAGGATTTGTATGGTAATGCCACGGATTTATCAGAAAACTTTGAAGATGCACTTGCCAAAGTCGGCTCCCTGATTTATGGCATAATGCACGACGAACAAATGTCAAAAGCAATACAGCGTGCAGAACTTGGTGGTGCTATATTTGCAGAATCAAAAAGCAACTATGACTTTTTCTCTCCACGACTGTATGAATATTATAAATCACATCCACGTGATCTAGAAGATGAATTGATATTCCCCACCCCAATTATTCTTGTCGTGGACCGTGAAAAAATACAGGCGACCGGGGTGATTACAGTGGAAGAGAAGCCTATGGAGGAGTATTATTACATACAGCTTGAAGAGAAGCTGGAGAGGTATAAAAATTTCATCAACGAATTATTTGCCGATAGAGAGAAGTGTGAAATTCAAGTGCGAGAGCGGTGTAAAGAGATAGAAATATACTTTCCTTATCATCTTGCTTCCTATATACGCGATACGGCATCTCGTATAGAGATATTTGTTTATGACTTGAAGGAAGACAAATATATTTTTAAAGAAGAAATGAGTTATATATAAACATGACCGACTATATCTGCGAGCTGGATAATAATAAATTGTTGACTGAACATGAGGATGACGGCAAGAACCAGGTGATTCTCGTTTCAAGGAAAGCATCGGTCTACCGCAGGAAATATCGGGTGCCACATGAAGCAAAAGAGGCAATGAGGTTTTTAGAGAACTTGAAAGGAAAAAGAAAATGAACGAGGAGGAGGTACTGAACTGGATAAAGAAACTGCCCAAGAGTGAGCTCGACATACCGCTGGTGGTCATAGACGACCGTGCATACACGCCGAACGAGATACTGGAGATGGTGCGCAGAAAGGTCGGACTGGGCCGGAGATTGTTGACGCTGGACGTATCGGCGCTGAAACGAGTGCCCGCGGAGCCGCAACTGCACGAACTCGCCAAGATACGCTTGAAGAAGAAGCTGGAGAAGATGCCCAAGAAGTTCGTACTCGCGCGATACGTGCTTGGTAAGAAGGAGAAGTATAGTGCGGACGAACTGATAGAGGAGATAGAGCGTGAATCGCCCATCGGGCGTGAGTTCATTGATACGGAGAAGAAAATAGTGCGTGATTTACTGAGCCGGTAAAAAATGGCAAAAATATTGTTACTCGAAACGAAGCAGGGACTCCCCGAATCGGAACTGCCGAAAGACCTCGAGTATTCCTCATGTATAGCGAGAGAAATCGTGCCAACATTGAGGAGTCTGGGACATGAGGTGATTGAAATCCAGAGCCCCTCAGTAGCGGATGCTATAAATGCAATTAATACGCATCAGCCGGATGTTATATGGCATGCCGGGCATGGGCAGAAATGCATGACGACACTGGAGCACGAAGATGTCTGGATGACGCATAAGAGCAGCAGTTATGGAGAATGCAACGAGGACAGGTATTTAGAATATGCACCCGGTCGGTTTTTCAGTATGCTCTCGTGCCTGGCGGGTTCGGAACTGGGTCCGCGACTCGTGGCAAGCGGTGCGACGGCGTTCATGGGCTATAAAACGAGCTTCTGGTTCGTTGCATGTGACTACGAGCCCTGCACCTGCGGTAGCGGTCTCGACGACCCCGATGAGATACGTGCGGTAAAGAGCCCTATGCAATGTGACCTTGAATGGCTGTGTGCACTTGCGGAAGGCAAAACCGTGAGAGAGGCTTATGAACGCTCACAGGCTAAGTTCCAATCCGAGATAGAATACTGGGAGAATAGCACACATCCCATAGCTGCTACGGTATTGCAGTGCTTACATAGTGATAAAGAGGCACAGGTGGTGCTCGGCGATATGGATGCTAAGATTGGTGTATCGGCACCCACGCCTACTCCGCCACTAACGGGAACACCAACGGGAACACCAACGCCCGCACCAGCAACACCTGTACCGCTCTCGTCAGTAGTTGAGTGCATATTCCCGCGCATACTCGCGGGTATGTTAACACCAAGACTGGATAAGGGTGTGATTTTTTATAGGGCGAAGTGCATAATTGATAAGTGGAGTAATGCTTTCGGTCATAATCCCCGTGGGCAGGGACGAACCTCTGATTAGCAAGCAAATAGAGGAGATAAAAAACACTATTGGAAATGTTGAATACGAAATCATTATTATAACGATAGATAAAACTGTATGTAAAAATATTCCCGAAGTTCGTATCTGCCTGTACAGCCCGGCAAATTGCGCGGAAGCAAGAAATTACGGTGCGAGAATGGCAAAGGGTGATATTTTCGTATTTTCCGACGCGCACACGGAATACAAAGATTACGGCTGGGGCGAACTCATAGAGGATACTTTTGAACAGCGTGAGGACATAGGTGTTGCTACATTGCCTCGTTACACTATTACAGGCGATATAAGCAGTCCTAAAAGATATTTAAACCAGATAGCGAGAGGTTTAAAATTTAATTCTGATATGAACCTCTTGGATGTTAGTTATGTTACACCCCTGAAAGACGGAGAGATTCCTTTTATATGGGGCGATTTCCATGTTATAAGAAAAGATGTCTTTGATGATGCCGGCGGATACATAACAGAGGGTTGGGGTCATTTTGAAGACAGAACGATGTGTGTGACCTGTACACTCTTGGGCTATAAAAATATTTGTATCGAGGGCAAGCAAGTCGGTGCATATATCAGACCAGCTCAAACATCTCATATATCTTTCCCCTATTGGTACTATGGCAACATGTGTTTCCAGGCATTACACTACACCGGTGAACGATTAGAACGCGCCAAACAGTTCTGGATAGGGGATGGGCATCCTGAGGAAGTATTTGATATAGTGTATGATCACTGGCAGCATCTGCGTAAATACTATCTCAAACGGCGAGTTCACGACGATAATTGGTACTTTGAAACTTTTCTGAAAAGATTTGGATAAAATGCAGCAACCGAAACTGGGGATCGTGATACCCGTATCAAAAGGAGAAAAGCGATTAGGTGATACGCTCTATTATCTTGAACAGCGCACCACTCTACCCTATAAAGTGGTTGTGTGCTCCACGCACGAGGGCGAATACGAAGATATATGTAAAGCCTACAACGCCGATTTGATAATTACACGCACGTCACTGGGCGAGGCAAAAAACCTGGGTGCCGCACACGTGATTGACTGCAACATCCTCGTGTTCATCGATGCGCACGTGAAAGTCGATCCGGGCTGGGACACCGAGATCGTAAACATATTAAGTGACAAATCCGTCGGTATCGCTACGCTCTATACCTATACACTCTCGCCCGATTTCAAGGTCGAACACCGGTGGCAGGGCGGTGCCGGGTTCAAGTTCAATTACGACATGAAACGCGAGTGGTGCGGTGCAGCCCGAAATGGGGAGGTGGAATGGGTGAATGGCGCGTTCCAGGCATTTCGTAGAAACGCGTTCTGGATGATGGGAGGGTTCATACCCTTCCATGACGAGGATTTGGCTATCTCGCTCGCATCGCGGAAGTTGGGCTATCGCAACGTATGCGGTAACGGGAAAGTGGGGCACGTCTTTAAGGTGGGTAAAACCACACTGCCTTATCATCCCATCAACGATTTCCATTACGGCGACCTCTTGATAGCTTATCTGTACTTCCCGCATGAGCAATACGAGCGGATAAAATCAAACCGGAATTATTCGCATGCACTCGTGCGATACATAGAAGCCAACTTTGAGAAGATGAAGAAGTATCTGGAGGATAATGCGGGTAAAGGTACACAGAAGGAAGACATGGTTTTGTGGATGAAAAGTGGATACTCTTCTTCCGCAACCATTACAACACCGTCCACATCTACATCTATACACGCTCATACGCTGGGCGAATGCGTGTTCCCGCGCATACTCGCGGGCATGCTGACACCGAGGATAGACACGGGCAAAGTTTTTTATAGAGTAAGATGTATAATGGATATGTGGGGAATATAAAAATGTCAGGTGCAAGAGGCGAGATAGTGAGTTTTAGCCCGCCGAAAAAATTAAAAAAGGGTGCGGAGGTACGCATTCCGACGACAATAAAGAACGCTGGTGACGAGTTCGGTGAGTTCCGGATGTATCTATTTGATAATGACACGGGAGAAGAGATAGAACACGAGCCAAAATACACATGGAAGAATCTTGATCCCGGTGAGACATATACAGCGACGCTGGATAGCGAGTGGTGGTATGGTGCGATGCCGTACCACGACTGGAATCTGCGGATAGAGGTGAGGAAACAATCAACGCCGTATGTTGCTGATGACACTAAACAATTCACTGTGGAGCTGGACATATCCATTATAGGATGTTTGTTCCCACGCATCTATATCGGTAACCCGTTCCCGCGTATCACACAAGCTGACCCGTTACCTCGCGTTACATGTATTGTTGCGGCAATCGGTAAGATAGTACATTAATATCGTGAGTTAAGAACCCGTCGTTAAAAACAGCGGGTTTCCTTGGAGGTGTATCTGTAAAAGTGAAGATAAAACTACGCGGATTAGGTCTTTTGAGAGGCGAATCAAATAAAAAAGAGGAGGAAATTAAACCTTGGAAAACCGCGATAACCAGACATGCACCTTCGAGACCTTTAAAGAAAACACTTCACCTGATTGAAGGTAGAGTTTTAGATTTTGGCTGTGGAAAAGGCTATGATGCTGACTATTTAGCCAAATTGGGTTATGATGTAGAGAAATATGACAAATATTACTTTCCAGAAAAGCCAAAAGGTAAATTTGACACCATTCTCTGTTTTTATGTCCTTAATGTGATCCCTGCTGATGAACGGAAGGAGGTTATAAAGGAAATAGGGGAATATTTAAAGCCGAAAGGCAAAGTTATCTTTGCGGTAAGAACACCTGCTGAGATAGAGCGTGAAGCGAAACGCAGGGAATGGCAATATGTTGATGGGTATATCACGCAAAGACAAACTTTTCAAGAAGGTATTTCGTATGATGAGATGATTAGATTAACAAAACCGTTAAATGGTAACATTAAAGAAATAGATAGTGGAATATATCTGCTCACGAGAACTTAAAACTTTATATATATGTGACTAATTTAGTATATAGCATGCCCACGGATCTTGACTTGTGGCTCACCGGCAAGAAGGTACCGACACCGATAATCGATATACTTCTGCGACGTGAGACGATATTTGAACGCCCATACCGTGACATGTTCCTGAGAGCGCTGAAGAAGGAACTATCCATGCGAAGACGTCCGGAGATGATCGTGGGCAACATGTTCTCTGCAATTACGGGCAATTTCGCACCGCCTATCGCGCGGAACGTGGTGCAAACGATGACAAAAGAAACTATTGATAGAAAATATGGTTTAAAAACAGAGGAGGAGGAATAGGAGATGAGTATATCTTTTGACGAAATTATAGAGCAATACGGCGATAGGATAGTAGAAGAGACGAAGAAATCGTATGCGGAACTCGTGGAGCGCGGGATGGTACTCAAAAAGGAGCCGTCCGGGAAACTCAGATTGCAGTATAATAGAAGCTGGTGGGGGACACCACAAAGACTGATCCTGCCCATACCGGATAGTAAAAGATGCAATAAATGCAATCACAGTGTCGGTAAGAACATCGCAATCATCCACACACATCTCGGCACGCCACTGCATTCGCTCACCGATATGCTCAATTTCGCTTATAACCACGACTTGAGCTGGCTCGGCACTGCCACGATGGATAAAAAAACGGGCACGGTTCTGGTACGAGCGGTAAAGGTAAACACGCTGATCCCGCGTTTGATACCTGCAGTTGTTGCGTACCTCGAAAACGAACTGAACTACAAGTATGGTCTCCCAACGGGTCCGCGAGTGGAAATTCGTGAGGCACGCATACCGCTATGAGCATAACATTTGACGAAATTATAGAGCAATACGGCGATAGGATAGTAGAAGAGACGAAGAAATCGTATGCGGAACTCGTGGAGCGCGGGATGGTACTCAAAAAGGAGCCGTCCGGAAAACTCAGACTGCTGTGTGAACTACTCACCTGTGGGGTGAGTTTCCATCTTCATCCAGGGTTCTAGCCCGGAATCACCGATGGTTCGGGCGAGTTCATCTACCGCCCCCGCCAGCTTACGACTCCGCTTCAGAGCCGCGCTGGTCTTGTGCTTCAGATAGGTACTTGCCTTCTGAACCACTCTCACACAGGAGTTGAATTCCCGATCGTATTGCATACCGCATTTCGTGCACACCACGCGTCTGCCTTTCGCTTTTAATTTACCGCCACACTTGTGGCACTCGCTCGATGTGCCCCACTCGTTGAACCGTATACCGATTATGCCTCGCTCCTTTAGCTTCTCTATTATGGTGTCCGCTAATCTACGGTAGCTCCAGTGCTGTAATATCTTCCTGCCTCGTTTATTGCCGTCGCCACGGTATTTGTGGTATCGTATCTGCTGCGGATCGCCAATGACCACTATCTCATTTTCTGCGCTCGCAGCAAACTCCTTTGCCAGTTTACGGTCGTAATCTTCCGCCACGTGCCTCCGCTTGTGCCTCAGCTTCTTCAATACGTTCCACTTCCTCAATCGCTGTAGATGCGCTATGCGGTCATCCAACTCCCGGAGCCTCAACCACTTATCGTCGTACCGCAGCAGCGAGAAGTTTCGTGGGTGTTTCGGTAGCTTCACGGAAGCTATCGCACGTCTAACACCCAGGTCCACTCCCCTTACTGCGTGAACCGGTTGAGCGCGAACTAAAAATTTACAGAGCAAATGTACAAAATATTTCTTATCACGTTTAACGAGTTCAAACCCGCGGAGCTCCGCCGCACGCGCGAGCATCTCAAGATGCCATTTTGAAGGGTTAAGCAATACAGTTATCTTCTCACCTTTCTTTAAGGTTGAGATTCGTATGACCAGCGGTGAGATTTTCAGGTCGGATACCTCAATCGTGCCGGTTCGGGCATCAAATCGCGTGGGGATCTTCTTCTTGTTGCTCCGGGGCGACGTGCACGGTTCAGAAGGTTCGCGCTTCAATAATTTCTTATACCATTTCGTACCGGGTTTCGCACGGCTCAGTTCGCGCTCCCAGTCCTTGTGCGCTTCACGATATTGCTTCCACATCCACAGCGCCTTGTCACGCGCCTGCTGCACGAATCCCGCACTTAAACCAGTGATGTGTTGTATCTCGTGCTCGTAAGGCGAGCAGTCCCGCTGCGTTTTCAAGCCCAGTTCGGATATACGCTCACACCACAGCCTGACTGCGTAAGTCAGCCGTGCGGTGAGCCTGTCGAGATAGCTGAGCTTTTTGCCGGTGGTGGCGTAATGCACCGGTATCTTAAGCGTGCGCTGTACCTCGAAGAGTATCTCCTCTCCCGTTTCCTCCATCACCTGCACGGTCGGCTCGCCCACGATGCCCGAGCAGCAATATTTTCCTCTCATGGCGACTTATACTTATATATCTATTATATATGTTTAGTATTTAAATATTTAATGTTGGGTATGGAGCACGAATTGACCTCTCATGGCGACTTCTCCATACCCAACCACGCTGTTAAGGTATCATGCTCTATGACTAAGGCGCATTCATCACACCGCCACGCAGGTGTGTCTTCTGCGCTTTAAATCTATAAGGTAAAACTTTTTATTATCATAGTCTATACTAAAAACTAGGTGATGCAAAAAATGGAAAGGAGGGAAACACATCTGGCAGAAAATCCGCTGGACATATTCCTGTGCCTGTTCCCGCGAATAAAAAACGAAACACCATTCCCGCGAATGTCGTGCATGGCAGATGCTGGCACACTCGAGATGGAGTGCTTTTTGCCACGTGTATCGTGCATAACACAGAGCCTGCAGGGATAACATACACTCGCTTGCAGTGTTCCGCTGAGACCAAAGAAAAACTTTTTATATAGCTAAACAAAATATAAAATATGGTGATGTAGAATGGTGTTAGAAAGGGTGACTTCCACGATAGGAAAGACGGCGGATAATATAGGCGACACGGTAAGTGATTTCATGGACACCACGCAGGAGGCAATTGACGACGTAACCAGCCTCAGACCCGTGCACGGCGCCATCGGGCTGGTTACTGGCATTATCGAAGATGCTGCAGATGCCGTGAAGCGCGAGGCGGAAATCATAAGAGGCTTGAGGCGGTAGAATAGGGCAGGATAAGTAGGAGGTGATGTAAAAATGGCGGAAGAAGAAAAGAGGACTGATATAGGTGAGGAAAGGAAAACATGGGGCTTGCTCAGGCTATTGCGCGAGAAGAGGATCCGAAACTTCCTGAGAGAGGGCGAGATAGTGATACCGGAGAAGCCCGGTCCGAAGATACTCGGCAGGGAGCCGCTAATAGGCTCGGTGAGACGCTCCATGGGCTTGCCCGTCCTGCGAGACGAGGTTCCTACGCTGATCGAGTTTGAAGAATGAGAAAGTACAACTTCCCGGTTCTACGTGCGGTCCTGTCGGCGATAGGACCGCACTCAGTATTATCGGAAACAAGCACGAGGAGCGCGGAGAAGACCATCAGGTTACGGTCCGATAACGGCTCCACAATTGACATCGGTGTGCCGAAAGATGTTGTTACGCAGGTCACGAGGCTCAAAGAGAACGGAGTGGCAGGCGAGGACATTATACAGACCATCGCGCGGGGCGAGTGGGCATATCCCCTCGCAAAGGCGTTCTGCCTGCCGGAGGAGCGGTTCTCACTGCCCGAAGACGCACTGACGCCCAAAGAGCGTGCATGTATCGATACGGTGAGTAAAAGGCTTGCGAGAGAACTGCTGGGAGGGGGATAAAAATAACAGACAGCGATATTTATCTCGAAGTTGCACCTGCATTAGCCACAATCGCGCGATATGCGCCCGCTGTGGGCAGGGTTCTGGCACCGATAGTGGCGGAGAAGATCGGACCTAAAATCATCGGTGGCAAGCCCCTTATCGGCGAACGCAGGCGGAAACTGGGCATAGTGGTGTTCAGGGACTTGGTGCCGACACTCATTGATTTATACGCGGAGGGGGAGGGAAAATGAAGATAAAGATAAAACTGCGGTCACGCACGGGCACGCGAAAAGAAAGAACGGCGAGTAGAAGTAGTAGCAGTAAGCATCTCGTCGAGCAGGCTATATCAAACTTGAAAGAAGCTGTCGAGCTTGAGCGATGCAGTGTATGCAAGACGTGGATAGAAAGTGCAAAAGGCGCAGTTGAAAACCAACTCAAAAAACTTAAATATTCACAGGCTATTTATGATATAATGAAGATGCGGGGAATCTCTAAACCCTGGCACGAACTTGATGATAAAATAAAGGAGGAATTGAAGGAGGAAGCGAAGAAAGGAAGAATATGACGAAGAAAGGAACAAAACCGTCGGATGAGGAGGTTTGCAATATCGCATTTGATGTCGCACTGGAAGAAGCATTTGCCGTTTGTAACACGTCCGAAGGCAAGCAACGCGCATTTAACGAGTGCGCAGCCTTACTCGGTATAGACGATGCCAGTACCCTCTCCGCACACTGCCATGCCATACTCGAGGATTTCGCGGACGAAAAAAAGCGAGAAAAAATCTGTTATGACTTTAGAAATGTCCGCGCAGTTGTCATGTGCACCGCGTGGGATAAAATAGAGTCTGAACGCATGTCATTTAGAGAAGCGATTAGTGCGGCTTGGAAAGAGGTTAAGGCTAAGTGCCGTGATGTAGGAGCTTATATATAAAATCGAAGGAGGTGAAGGGCAAATTCGCCCCGCGGTGAAGTACAAAGTATCCCTGCCCATAGGTGATGAACGCTACGCAGTTTTGTGAGGAGTTTAGACAGAAGATAAGGAGAAGAATACAAGAAAGTTTAGATGGCAGAGAGGAGGTGATATTGCTCTCACAGGAGGGGTGCGGTGCATGTAAAATAGTAAAAGAGTTTATTAGTAACGCAATAAAAAATGGGAGAGTACGTGTTGTTAATACTGATACGGAAGAAGGTGAAGCAATCATGAATGAACTGAATATATCCTCCGTACCTGCTTCTGTGGTGAAAAAAGCGGGAACATATAACGAATTTGACCTAAAAGAATTTTTGTTGCAATTCGGCGACGAAGGTTAAAGTATGAATGACGATGAAATATTAATTTTACTTTTTTTACTGGAGAACGATGACGTAACGACCACGGAAATAGCAAAAGCGTTATTTATGCCCGATAATGAAAAACATCACGAGGAATTAACCAGAGCGCAAAAAAATGATAAAGAAAGTCTGCTGCGAAATAGTGATCGTAAAGTCAGATATTATCTGGATAAATTTATTGAGGATAACCTGGTGAATGTAAAGACCGTAAACGGCAAAAAACGCTTCCGTGTCAATCGCGATTCTGTTCATTTGGGTATGGGTAAAATAGATATGATCACCTATGATGGCAATACCGTATCAATAGGCTTGGGTAAAATACTTCTTTGTAAAGTTAAAGACGGTATTGTCCTCGAACCGATACCAGAGTAGTAGGAAATCAAATTCCTAAAAAAACTTTTTAAGACTTAATCCATACTATTATATGAGGTGAAAAAAAGATGGTGAAAGTAGGGATACCTATAGAGGAAATAATGGGGAACCCCAACCTCAGCATAACGAGCAGCTCGTTCGCTCCAGGGAAGATGATAATAAAGCGAGCGTCGTTCAGAAAGGGCGAGGTACCTGCACACCTTGAGCCCCATAAAATAACGAAGGGCATGTGCGCTGGGCTGACAGGGACCGTGGTATACAAGGGCAAGAAGATACCAAAGGTCGCTGCTTGTGTTGCTGAGAAGAGGGGTAAGAAGTAGTCACGCACCCCGCCCTGAAGGGCGAGGCTTGCCACTTGGCAAATGAGGTAATTTTGCCTTACTTCTTTTTTTCTTTTTTATTTTTTATTTTATGTAGAAAATGGTAAAAGTTGTAAATTCACTTTGTAGTGTGTATGCAGAACTGCTTGAGAACGAAATATCCAAGCCTAATCCTGACCAGTCAAAAATTAAAGAATATTTAGAATATATTAAAACCAACTGTCATGCTTTGGCTGCACCAAAAGGTAATTTACCGGAGCAATTAGAACCCTACCTGATAAAAAAAGGCGAATGCACAGGTCAAAAAGGAACTACAGTTTACAAGGGCAAGCGCATTCCTAAAGTGGCTAAATGTATCGCTGAAAAGCACAGGAATCCCCCTAAGTCATAATTTTGTCTTTTATCGTCGTGGCAATAGTAATCAATATCGGCTTCTTTTTTAACTCGTTCATCATGTTTTTTATGCTGTATCCGGAGCTCAATAAGTTACGCGGGTCATCGAGACAAAGCTGAAAAGCAACCATGCCCTCCGCAAAATCTGGTCTTGTTTCTGCGAATGAGGGCTCCTGTGCCATCACGTCCGGCGCTTCCGGGTCAACTTTATATTTATAAATAATTGATTCTACCTCGTCTTCCAGCTCTTCTGGACATACTACTTCAATAATTGATACACCTCTTGATGCGTAATAGTTCGGTATAATCTGCATACCTTGCGCAATCATTTCTCGTATCCTCTCAGCAGCAGTACCCGTTACTTCTGGGAGTTTCTTAGCCACTGTAACTTCCTCGATTATCTTCTCTATTTCATTTACCCTCTTCTCTTTAAGCCTTCCCCGTGTCATATCTATTCTATCTATTTCGTATTGTATATTTAAAACTTTACTGCCAAATACATCACTGGGTGCTTCATACTCACCAACCTCCGGCGCCACCGCATTACTCAACTCGTCGCACCAGAAACTCGGTAGCGGCACTTCTATCATGCCCTCATAGTCGTCTGATATGAGATATGCATATTTCGCCCTGTTCTCGCTCTTCGGTAGCCGGTCAAATTCGCGCTTCGCACTCTTCACCATCTCCAGTATCTCCTTACGCTCAAATCGGGCATGCAACATTGATGGCTGCTTGAACATAAGCGCATCCATGTCCAGTATCACGCCGATGTCGAGTTTACGGAACGTGTGCGTGGCAAACACGAGCAGTTGGTCCTTCTTGCGTGCGTCCGTCTCCAGCTTTGAAATGAATTTGTTCAATGTCTTGTGCGAATCGCGTGCGTAAAAATATTGCGCAGCCTCATCTATGAATATGGTTGAGTGCCATGGCAAATCGTTTAGTGTTTGAAAATCCAGTGGCAGCGGTACGATAGTATCCGGGAGTAAGTGCCAGTGCTCTTTCCCCAGCCCCACCACATGTGCGTTCTCTTTGGTGTTGTAGTACTCCAGAATCGCGTATCCCGCAGCACTCTTGCCCGACCCGCGCTTCCCGAATATCCCTATTACTTCGTTGTTTTGTACTACCTCCTTCAAGATTCTATACTTATCATCTCCTAATTCGTTCTTTTCGTCCATTTCCCCTCTCACCTCCTTTCTTTTTCCAGAAAATATGTTCGTGCATCCTATGTTTAAAATCCGCGAACTCGTCGTCCGATAATTGGCTCAGGTATGGCTTGCCGTAAAACTCTAGAAGAATCGCTTTTAGGCTGGTCTTGCGTCTCAAACCCCAATCCTTACATATAGTTTCCCACAAACTTATTTCATCCACTTTTTCACGACACCTCCAATGACTATTATGTTATAATATTATAAAAATAAAAAGAAAAAACTTGGGGCACTTTTAATATGAGATTTTAGGTTGTTTTCACATACTCTTCTGCAGCGAGAAGCGATAACACAAAATCTTTTAGTCCACCGTTTTTTCTGTCTTTCTTTTCCTTTGGTCGCTTGTATTTCTCTCTCTTATTTTCTATCATCTCTATCACCTCTTTATCCCTTTTATTTTGTGTAATACTTTAATGTATTCTTCAATAGACAGTATTCATCCATGTCCGGACACGCGGTTTTCAATTCCGGGATTCGCTTAATAGCTTTTCCCCACCACAGTTGTGGCGCTGGTTCTCTTATGTCCATACTCGTTACCGTAGCCACACATCGCATGACATCTATTATATTATCCTCTGTTACATGACTACAGAAAACTCCTTTAACTTCGTCCTCCACCACCTGGCATTTTGGGGGTCTTTTTATTTCCCCCGATACTCGTTTATACCCTATGTCTCCAAGCAGTCGGTTAAATATTTGATTTACCTTCTGATCGTCATCGTAATATCGCAGTGTGCCTGTATCTAAATTTATATGTGTGCGGTGCCCGGGTGTGGAGCCGGCACGTAACTCCGCCTCTCGCTCCCTCACCACCGCTTTCAATTCTTCGTAATCTGCAGTTTCATATAATCCCAGATCATTAAATGCTTCAGTCAGCCTATCCCACACCTTACATGCATCTACAAGAATCGGGTCAGCATCGGGATAAAACACACACTTTCCATACTCTGTTAGACCCCTTACCGACACTTTTTCTACCATCTCTGCAAGTCGATGGAAGCACGATGACATATCATTCACCACCAATGTTAGTGTATATTTGCCAGCACCGAAATAACAGCACGGTTCACCTAAAACCTCTTTACAGGTCTCGTTCAGTTTAAACATGTACTGTTGTAACCTCCAACCGGACTTATCATAACCAATTTCGCAATTACTTAGCGAGCCAACGTGTAAACCCTCACATAATCTTATCTTTGTGAGCAGGGGTCCGATGGGCATCACTAACGCCTTCGCCATCTTATATATGTCCTCATCACCACGCTCTTTTGCGATCGAAGCCACATCAACTGCTAAGCTTTCTAAATCGTGAATCCACTCTCGAACCTCGTGCCACGCGGGCTGGTCTCTCAGTTCCGTGGCTATCTCGCGCCCTCGCGCTTCTACCTCGAACAGTTTCTCGACCGGAACGCTCCCGTAATACGAACCTCTGGACGCGGTGCTCGCCACACTTCTCTCGTTCAGCAGAGCTTCCAAAATCCTGAACCCGTGCAGTTTTATTTTCATCCCCAATAATACATTATCACCAAAAAACAAAAAACTTTTACCATTCCTCACGCAGAAAGCCCCGCCCTTCAGGGCGGTGAGGATGTCAGCGCCGCTGAAAAAATGTCCGAGACAAATCATCTTCTATCCCGATGTTCTGTTCCAGCTCCCTGCTCCGGTTCCTTATCGTTATCGCAGTCGTATCTGTCGCCCTCGCTATCTGCTCCGCCGTTCGCCACTCGCCACATAGCTTTGATGCCGTGTATATCGCTGCGCCTGCTATCCCTATCGGGCTCCTGCCTCTCGCCTGCAGCCTGCCATTATCCTTCTTCAATAGCGATATCGCACATTCCGCTACTCTCGCACTCAGCCCCAGTTTTGAACAGAACCGCGGGACGTACAGGCTCGGGTCTGACGGTTTCAGTTTCAGGTCCAGATGCCTCATGAGGAAGAAGTAAGTTCTCCTTATCTTCTTCAATGTGCTGCGTGATACTCGCGCTATCTCGTTCATCGTACGCGGTATTTCCTGCTTCTTACACACGATGAACAGCAGTCCGGAAACTATCTCCTCTATGCTTCGCCCTCTCAGTAACCCCTTTTCCATTATCTTTCTGAACAAGAGACCCGCTTCCTCGCGGGTATCGCCCGGCAGTCCCAGCGCGGCACTCATCCGCTCAATCTCACTCAGTGCGTATGCGAGTATCTTCTCGTGCCCTGTTGTCGTTATCACCAACCGCTTTGTCCGCAAATCCGCTTTCGATTCTGGTGCTCCTGTGCCCAAGCCCTTATCGTATGCCCTGTATGTTGATGGTGGCCCGGTTCTTGCTTTTTTTATCACATCGTCTGGCGTGTATGCGCGCCATTCCGGTCCGGTATCAACGATGTTCTCGTCTATTACCATTCCGCAATCGTTGCAGTAGACTTCACCGTGCTCGAAATCTCTGACTATGTTCTTCGAGCCACAGTTCGGGCAGACTCGAACCGCACACATCCTCAGTTAGTAAAACTTTTTATATGTCTTATTATTAATAATAAATGATGGCAAAGATACGGCACCTGCCATACTACGTCGAGCGGACACTGGAGGAGGACGAGACATACACGGAGCGGATAAAGGACGATCCAGTGCAGGGTCTCGGCGTAGCCGGCAGGAGCGGATTTATTGAAGTTTATAATGCCGAGAGTGCCAGTGCATACGCCAAAATTGTCTTCTATGATGGCGACACAAAGAGCGAGCCAATACCGCTATACCATGGAGGGAGTATAGCATATGAGTATTCTGACAATATCAAAGTTGAGCGAATAAAAATAACGGCAAAAAGCGGATGGATATCGTACCGCGTCCACTGGGTGCCGGGACTGCAAGATGAGAAACTTCACGTCCATTGGGTTCCAAGACAGTCTGAAATTGAGGAGGGGAGTGAGAAATGAGACAGACACCAACCTCGCAGCGGATTATCGCACAATCGTTACCGACGCTACTGGAACCGAACCAAGTTGAGTGGAGCTATCTCTATGAGACCGAAGATGATTCTCCTATACCTCCGTTTACTACGCTTGAACACAAGGTTATCACAGTCGAGACGGGTTACCGATTGCTGCTGAAGGGTGCGATGTGTTCTGCCACGAGCAAGCATACAAGCATCGGTAGCGACGCACAGCATAAGGTTTGGATAGTTATCACCACGCCGGGGTTTCTCGGTGACCGGTTCTTCCGTATGACT
>Ga0164310_10000175_pt1 | contig 33092 bp, 44 predicted proteins | sample GuaBasSedimGuay1_FD_121795 | JGI IMG/M metagenome (GOLD analysis project Ga0164310, IMG submission 121795) | Subseafloor sediment microbial communities from Guaymas Basin, Gulf of California, Mexico - Guay1, Core 4569-9, 0-3 cm | ecosystem: Environmental > Aquatic > Marine > Hydrothermal vents... | reverse complement strand
GGACTTCGAACGCTCTTGTAGGACCGGGCAGTTATACTAGCGGTGAAGAAATTAATATAACCTGGGCTGACTATGATATAGCTTTCCTTTCAGTTATGAATTTTCTGGACAATCCATTCTCAATTACCAATATTGAATGGTATACTGTATTTGAAAGATCAGGAACACCTTCAACATGGAATGTTGATCATGATGAACACCATTCATCTGCTTTACTAGATAGCACTCATGTAGTAGTTAGTTATAGAGATTGGGATGATGATGATGCAGGAAAATCTGTTGTTGCTACCATAGATGGAACTTCAATAACATGGGGCAGCACATATGAGTTTATTGGTGGTATGAGTTCGGAGACTAGTTCTGTTGCGATAGATTCTACCCACGTATTGGTTACTTATTCAGATCCTGCTAATTCCTGGTATGGAACTGCTAAAATCGGTACTATAAGTAATGGAGATGAAATTTCATGGGGTAGTGCCCAGGTATTTAATAGTGGTTCAATTGGCGATACATATTGTGCTATGTTAGATTCCACTCATGTTCTGATTACTTATAGAGATGGCGGTAATCTTAATTATGGAACTGCTATCATTGGTACCATAAGTGGAGCTACTATCACCTGGGGAAGTAAGTATGTATTTAATACTACTGGAAGCACCTATAATATTTCTTGTGCTATGTTAGATTCTACTCATTTTGTAACTGTTTATAGAGAGTCTGGTCCCCTTTATGGAAATGCTATCATTGGGGTTGTAAGTAATGACGATGAAATTGCATTTGGTAGCGAATCTACATTCAATAGCGCAACTACTTATCCAGGTAATGTTATTAGTATAGACAGCACCCACTTTTATGTTGCTTGGGATGATTCAAATAATTCGGGACAGTCTATTATCGGTACTATAAGTAGTGGTGATCAGATTTCATATGGAAGTGAGTATGAATATAATGCTGGTGATTCGGCAGGTGGTGGTCATCCATATTTGATAGATTCTACTCATATTCTACTTGTTTATCAAGATTGGGGGAATGGTCAAAAAGGCGTTTGTAGAGTGGCAACAATAGCTAATGATGATGAAATTTCATATGGAGGTAAATTCACATGGAATGACAATAATACTTTTTATATTACCGCTCAGGGATTAGATAGTGAACATGTAATAGCTATTTATAACGACTCAGGCGCTCCAGATGATGGAGAGGCTATTATAATTTATTAATACAAATAAGGAAAAGAGTACATTTATATAAATTGAATGGTTAGGAGAATAACATTAAATGATAGATAAATTTATTTGTGTTCACATATTAAAAACAGCTGGGACTACTTTAAGAGAAAACTTTTTGAAGCCAGTATATGGTGAAAGTTGTTTAATTGATATGTCGTTTAAATTAAAAAATAAAGAGAGAAATAAAGAGATTAAAATAAAACGTCTGGTGGATCTTGAAAACCAATCATACCCACCTGACTATGAAAATTATGATGTTATTTTTGGACATTTTAAAGGTGATAAATACATTCACTTAAATCGTCCAATGTTTTCATTTGTAAGACATCCGGTTGATCGGATGGTGAGCAACTATCATTTCTTCATCAGAGGGAATGTATTTAACAGAGATAATTATAAAGCCCCTTCATTACTTGAATTTTCTAAAAAATGGCGAAATCACATGACTTACGTTCTTGGGGACATTTCAAAATATGAATATATTGGTGTTGTTGAACATTTTGAAAAATCATTAGAAAGAATGTGTAATATATTAGGAGTTGATTGCCCTAGTAATATTAAATCAAAACGAGTAAACAAAGCCCACGTGCCTGACAAAATTTCAAAAGATATTAGAAAAGAAATTGAAGATATGAATTTAAAAGATATGGAATTATATAATGAAGTAATAAATAAATTTCACTAAAAATAGGAGACAGTACAATGGCGTATCATTTTGTAATAAAGAAGCCACCGCTTCCGCCGCTTGCGGAAAGGCTAGATTTTATTTTTGATGAAGATCCATATACACCACCTGATGGTGATGGTGTGGATTTCATATTTGATGAGGAGTAAAAAAGTCTTATAGAGGAATTAAAAAATGGAAAGAAGAAAAAATGATAGACGTATGACTGGAGATCGTAGAGCGTATTCTTATGCTGTATATACCCCAGAACGAAGAATAAAAAACAATAGACGCAGTAATGTAGATAGACGAAACTAAAAGAAGTAAAAATGCAAAAATGTGAAAGATGTGACAAAGAAGACTATGTAATTTACATAGGTGATTGGGGACACATCTGCCCAGAGTGTGAAGACTTGAGGAGGAAAATGAATTTTATGGAACAAAACCAGCAGTTAGATGTTGGGTGGGACCACGATGATTTAGATTGTCCAGAATATGGAGAGGTTATTATACAAGTATTAGATGGGGGTAAGGAGGAAAACGATTATGGTAAGAAAGAAAAGATGGGCGTATTCAGAGGAGAAAATTCTAATAGATAAATATAGTACTACTACTATTAAGGAATTAATAATTATGTTTCCAGGAAGAGATGAGGATAGCATCAATAGTAAGGTTAAACGATTAAAGGCCAAAGGTAAAATAGTTGGTGGTAAGACAGAAGAAACTATACAACGTTCTTATGACCAACGAGGAGATGATTTTATATTTAATAATTAAAATAAAACATAAATAAGGAGGAAGATAAATGGGCAAAGTTTCATTTATGGTGGAAAAACAATCAACGCCTGGCCACGGGAAACAAGATTTATCTGATTGGACTACCTACCCAGACGATTTAACTGATATTGAAGTTGCTAGCGGGAGTATTACGTTAAATGGAATAGATAGAGATCAGGATGTGCTTTTCTACAAAGAATATCCAGACTGGATAGGAACGTTTGAGATCAATGTTGATGTAAAGTTAAACGTTGGAAGTATAGCTGGTGGCATGTTCAATTACTTTGGTGTTACGGATTTCGCCACTTCAAATTATGCTAACGCAGGCAAGGGTGTTCATAATATAATACAACGATCCAGTGCAGGAGGAACACGCCAGCTGAGAATGTACAATAGAACTTCTATAGATACAAAAGATCAAACCATTGTTGACGATACTTGGTATTATATGAAGATTGGTAGAAAACGGGTTAACTGGTTTTATGAGATATATAGTGATCCTGAAAGAACGGTTTTGGTAGCGTCAAAGGATATTAGTGAGACCGGGATTCGTATACCATATAGAGGTTGGTTTATGTCTACTGATTTTGATGGAGGTTCAGGTGATCCGATCTATTGTGAGGTAGCTAACATGGTATGGGTTAACAGACAAGTGTTCACCGAAGGATGGAATCCCAACAACTCTTACATTAATGATGCAGCAAACGAAACAGGGGATTATAAATATGTAGATTTTCAATCCAGCTCTGGAAGTCGAATGGATATAGCTCGATATATTGATACGGGGTCAAGAGGAGCTGTGGTTAAAGGAGCATATATAGCTAATTATCATCTTGATACAAGAAAAAAGTTTTATGCCGAAGCTACATTCGTACAACAAGGGAGTGCTCTTATAAGTGAGTCTCGGATTGGTATATCATCTGGAGAATTTGGGTATACTTCTAACGCTGATCATCATTTAGGAGCAGGCACAAGTTGGTGTGTACAACAAAATGGCTACGCCCGCAACGGGACGCCAGGGAGTAACATTGCAGGTTATACCCCAACCTTTTCTGATGGTGATATTTGTATGATGGCTATTGATCTTACTAATCTTACAACGGATGGAGCAAAGATATGGTTCGGGAGAAATGGAGTATGGGGAACTGCTCCTGGTGGCGTTGGAGATCCGGCAAATGGTACTAATGCATCAGTAGATAATATAGATGATAGTGATGGTATTAACTTCTTTCCATCAGCCTCTCTTGCGGGAGAAAATAACCGAATAATGATTAAAGCGGATCCTGCCAGATGGACTTATACACCACCTTCGGGGTTTGGAGCTTTCCGATGTATGGCCGACGATGATTCACAATAATAATGCAGTTGACAAATAAGGAGGAAGATAAATGGGCAAAGTTTCATTTATGGTGGAAAAACCACCCAAGCCAGGTAATAATTTTTCAGGTGATAGTAATTGTTTAGCAGTTTATAATTTAAATGATGATGGCGGTGGAGAGCTTGGAAGTGTTTTATATGTAGATTCAAACAATTCATATAATCTTAAAGAAATATATGCAACTCCTATATCTGATAGCACTACTTATAAAGTAGGAGATGGGTCTCTATATTGTGATGGGGTGGGTATTCCCGGACTTGAAGTTGCCCAACAAGATTCTACATGGCCTGGGTCACTTCTTGGTGGTCATAATAATACTTTAGTAAGTTGGTGTTACTGGGTTAAGTTTGATAGTTTAGCAGTTAATGCATACCAGCACTACAAAGGTATAGTTGCTAAATTCACATCAGGTAAAGCACAATTCCGTTCAAGTTCCGGTCACGGTAGTAATCACCTTCCCCAAATAGTAATGGGGTCTGGTAATGGCTCTGTCTATCAAACTGGTACTTATAGTACTGCCGTAGTAGATGATGTATGGTATCATTTTCAATGTTCAATCAACGGAACTACTGGAGCATATTGGTTTCGTATTTGGGATGACACAGCAGGCCAGTATTTAGATGGGGATGGTGAGGGAAATCCAAAAACGGGAATCTTCACAAATACCCCAGGAATTATATTAGATACAGAAGATGCTGACTTTAGAATTGGTACTGGCGCCGGAACATATAGACATATTGGTAATATAGATGAAGTTGTAATATGGAATAATATAAAGAATCTTACTGATTTTAATTCTGTTAAGAATGGGACTTATGGTACTTAATATAAGAGGTAGATAATAATTTAATAATGATTTTTATAAAAACAGCTTCAGAAATAGATGCATTACATAAAAGCAATAAATTAGTAGCGCATATATTAAACATAATAAAAGAAGAGGCGAAGACTGGTGTAACTACTAAATACCTGGACGAACTAGCTGAGGATTTAGCACACCATAATAATGCTCTGCCTGGTTTCAAAGGCTACAAAGGGTTTCCAGCATCTATCTGTGCGTCAGTTAATAATGAAGTGGTACATGGTATCCCAAATAATACGCCTCTGGCGAACGGAGACCTCCTTAGCGTGGACTTTGGCATCCTACTCAATGGTTGGTATGGGGATGCGGCTATTACTGTTCCAATCGGAAAAATTTCTACAGCAGCAACCAAGTTGATGAGGGTAACCGAAGAATGTTTGTATGAAGGAATAAATGCTATTAAATTAGAGAATGGTGTAAAGGATATATCCAAAGCAATACAAATACACGCGGAGAACAATGGGTTTAATGTTATTAGAGATTATACAGGGCATGGGATAGGTAGGGAATTACATGAGGCCCCATCTATACCTAACTATACTACCAGAAACAATAATTATAAACTAATACCAGGTATGGTTATTGCAATAGAACCTATACTAGTACAGTATGATTATAATACTATTAGTAAGGGTTGGACGGTATTAACCAAAGATGGTGGATTATCGGCACATTTTGAGCACACTGTTGCTATAACCAATAGTGGCGTGAGTATATTAAGCAAACAAACTTGACAAATATAATTTAATGATTATCTTATAAGTATGAATAAACAAAGGCAAAAGAAATTTAGATAAATTTAGACATTCAGAGTGGTCAAAACAATTCAAGAAAAAATTTGGAGTAGAGTTTTCATATAAACAGAGAGAATTTTTATGTAGTATAGGAGTCGAATTACCATTACCAGATGTTGTTTTTTGGTTTGAGGAAAGGGGTTTATCAAATGAAGGATAGGGGATTTGAAGCACAAAAACCAGCGCCAGTTCTAATAACACCATTAGTCATGTATGATAATGTGGACTATATAAAGTGGTTAGGAACAGCGGAATCAAAAGTTTGGCATAAGATGTATAGACATGTTGTAAGGGGGAGAATGACCACCAAACTAAATATAAAATTACACAAAGATTATTATGAAAATGGTTTATTAACCATGCACAAAGATCTTCAACACATAGTGGATTTTCTTGGTTTAAAAAGTAAGGGGTATATATCCGATGTAATAAAAAGGATGGAAGAAAAAGGTGTTCTAAAAATACATGAAGATGTTTGGTATAGAAGACAGATAAAAATATATGAATTGGGTACACATGATGGTGGTATAAATAAACATGAAACACTACATTTATTTAATTATTTTGTAAGAATGAAAGCAGAAAAAGATCTGGCAAGTTTAGTTGATTAAACAGGTCCAGTTCGGTTTTTGCGAACCGGCCGGTTCGGTTTTTGCGAACCGGCTAATAAATAGAATAGATAATACTAGTAGAATAGATAAAAGTTTAGTTACTACGTAACTAAACTTCAAATTAAATTTTTTTACAAAAAATAGGCTGGAGCAAAGAAAAATTCGGCCAGCTTGCAGGAGGAAATAAAAGAGAATGGATACCAGCATTATTGACGAACATATTGCCAAGAAAAAGTTAGTTTTGAAAGATGTCAATACTTGCTTAAGTTTTTTCACAACACTTTACAAAGGCGAAGTAATTATGCTTGCTTTTGATAATATAAATAAATCTATTATAAATTTTTGGTGTGCCCAGAATCTAGATAATGATGATGTTATATTGTTAGAAAAAATATTATGTGAATATCACAATTAATACTTGACAAATTAAATTTAATGGTTATATTATTATAAACAACTAGCAACATTTAAAAAGGAAAAGGGGTTAAACATGAACATACCATATGTAGTTGAACCAAATGACAAAGGTGATGAGAGAACTTATGATTTATATTCCAGATTATTAAAAGACAGAATTATCTTTATTAAGGGGCATATTGTATCTGAAATGGCTGATGCGGTAGTGGCCCAATTATTATTTCTGGAAACAAGTGATTCTGAAACAGATATTAATATTTATATTAATAGTGAGGGCGGTGAGGTTAACGCCATGTATGCTATGTATGATGTCATGCAGTATATCAAACCTGATATTGCAACCATAGGTATGGGACAATGTGCAAGCGCAGCATCTTTTCTTCTTGCTGCGGGCGCTAAAGGAAAACGTATGGCACTACCCAACACCGATATTATGATTCACGAATTAAGTGGCTCACTTCAAGGTAAGTTCCGTGATATGCATTTGCGCCAAGCCCAAATAGAAAAGTTATGGTCTAAAATGGCTAATCACTATGTAGGTTTTACTGGTCAAGAACTTGAAAAAATTCAAGAGGATATGGAAAGGGATTTCCATATGTCAGCAGAAGAGGCTGTGGAGTACGGCCTTATTGACAAAGTAATTGAAACGAGGTAATAAAGGATGAAATATGATAAAAAAGATATTGAGAAATTAGGAAGAGTCGTAACCACTGGTGGCCCAAGGGATATACAAAGACGACAGAAGGCAGCACAACGAGCAGCTGTGTCAGTTAGTAATATTGATGCTTCTGTCGTTAAAGAATTGCAAACCGAAATAAAGACACTAAGACAAAATTTGGATAAACCGCAGGGGTCTGGTTTCACTGCGGAACAAATGGATGATGAAATCGGCAAGGCTACAATAGCTGCTGTAAATAAAACTAAAGTAGAATATGAAAAGAAAATTAAAGAACTAGAAATAGAAAATTTACAATTTAAAAATACAAAGAATAACGCTGAGTCTAAAGTTAAAGAATTAGTCACAAAGTTAGAAAGTAAATCACAAAAACAACAAGAAGAATTAGATGCAGAGTTAGAAAAAGTAGAAGAAAAATATTCAGCTTTAGTAGAAAAATATAAAAATAAATTAATCACAGCAGAAGATACACATAGAGCAGCCATAAGCGCTAAAGATGACATTATTGATGGTCTAAAAGACCGTATAGAAGATTTAAAAGAAAAGACAGATGATAATAAACTAACCATGTTACTAAGTGAAGCCACTGAAAAAATTGAAAGAATGGCGGCTCAGATAGTAGATGGCGCTCCAATTGACTTAGATCCTAACAGACCTCAGATGGAGGAGGTTTTTATTGATCCTTCCAGTGATGAAAAGTTAGAATCACATATTAATGTAGAGGATGTATCTTTAAATAAAAAAGAAGATATGACCAGCAAGGTTAATAAACTAAAAGGTTTATTGGGCAAGTTACCTAGTAATGGGGAAGAAGGATAAGGAGGATTTAAAGAATTATGGGTAATTCAAAAGGGTTAGATGTAGGTACTAATATGCTGGTTGCTGCTTTCGAAGACACGGATGGAAATGTAGTTACTAAAATGCAGCGGGACGCTTTTTATAAAATAGTTCCCAAAACAGAAGTCAACAGAAATAGCATAAGATTATCGCTAGAGAAGCGTGGTGCTAACTTTATTATAGATAAAGATAGTGCTTTTATAGTTACAGGAGAAGACGCTTTACAGATTGCAATTGAGCGGAACGATGTGGCAAAAAGGCCACTAAGAAAGGGTATTTTATCACCCAGGGAAAAAGATTCTTTACCAATGTTGAAACTTCTTATTGAAAGTTTAATAGGCCCAGGTGATGGGGATGATAAAATAGTTTACTCTGTTCCAGCAAAACCCATTGATAGTTTCTTTGATATTGTATATCATACAGAAATGATGGGTCAGTATTTGAAGGACATGGGTTATATTGCTCAACCAATCAACGAAGCTTTTGCTATCGCATTATCCGAATTATTGGATGATGGTCTAACAGGTATTTGTTTATCATATGGTGCTGGTATGACAAATACTGTTGTAGTACATGAAGGTGATCCATTGGTTGAATTTAGTATTGTCCGCGCTGGCGATTTTATAGATCAGTCAGTTGGTAATGCTTTGGATGTTTCACCCAGTTTAGTTCAGTTGGAGAAAGAAGCAGGTACAGACCTATTCAACCCAACAACTAAAATAATGGAAGCCGTTTCAGTGTATTATACATCAGTTATTAATTACACATTACAGCAGATAGCATATGAGCTTAAGAAAAGGGAAAAGGATTTGCCTATTTTTAGGGACACTGTACCATTAGTTGTTTCTGGTGGATTGACTCAAGCCAAAGGTTTTATTGAGAAATCTACCAAGGTTATTAATGATATAGATTTTCCTATTAAAATTAGTGGTGTCAGACGGGCAGAGGAACCTATGAAGGCTGTGGCGCAAGGATGTCTATTAGCTTCACAGCTGTAGGAGAAGAATTATGTATAAATTTGGATCAAGATCGAAACGTAGGTTGGCACAATGCCATCCTGATTTACAAAGGATTTTTAATGAAGTAATAAAGAAATTCGATTGTACTGTTTTATGTGGTTACAGAGGTAAAGAAAAACAAGACCGAGCTTACCATGAGGGTAGGTCTCAGTTAAAATATCCTGAGAGCAAACATAATAGTACCCCATCTATGGCAATTGATATCGCACCATGGTTCAATAAAAAACCACATGTTAGATGGGAGGATAAAGAGTCTTTTTATTATTTTGCAGGATACGTAAAAGGTGTTGCTGACGCAATGGGAATCAGTATTAGAGCAGGGGCAGACTGGGATAAGGATAGTAAGATACATGATCAAACATTTTTTGACTTGCCCCATTTTGAATTAGATTAAAAGAAATTAGGAGGATTTTAGGATTATGAGTGATAGATTAAATGGAGTTGTAAAGTGGTTTTCGAATGAGAAAGGTTATGGTTTTATTAATCAGGATGAAGATGAGGTTACTGATTACTTCGTGCATTTCAGCAGCATTTCGATGGAGGGTTACAAGACCCTACAGGCTAAACAAAGAGTTAGTTTTGTTCTAGAAGACACCGATCGTGGTGTTCAGGCTAAGGAAGTAACTTTAGAGTAATAAACGCTTAATTGCTTGTTGCGTGTTCCAACTGGTCTAAAAAACAAGGTGCCTGGCCAGTGCGCCGTATAAAGGAGGAAAGGTAATATGATGTATAATAATAATTTTGTAGCAGTAATAAAATATAATGGAAAAATTTTAAGAGAAATGGATGGAGCTGTAAAACTACCTTTTGGCAGCGAATATTCAATTCTTTTGAAAAACAAAAATTCCAAGAAAGCGTTAGTACAGATTCAAGTGGACGATAAGCATGTCCTAACCGAAGGACGTAAGCTTATTGTAGATCCTCACACATCAGTGGAGATTAAAGGGTTTATGCGTGATATGTCTGTTTCTAACAAATTTAAATTTATTAAGAAGACAAAACAGATCAGTCAGTATCGCGGTGATCGTATTGATGATGGATTAATTAGTGTAGAATATTGGTTCGAGAAAGACCCAGATCCTATGCCATTTATTTATTATAGTTCGTTTGCTCCCAGTCAAAGGGAGATAGGAGCAAGGGCTGATTGGACATACAATAATTCTTCGGTTACTTATAGTTCATCACTTAATTCTAATTTTGTAGGAGCCAGAACTAAGTGTAAACGTTCTGATGTTTCAGATGATGGTATCACCGTTAAAGGTTCGAAAGTAAACCAAGATTATGTGTACAGAGATATTAACGACGTTGAAAGTAGTTCCAGTGTTATTACTATACAACTAAAGGGTAGAACTAAGAGATCTATGCGTAAGGTTAAAAGAGCAGTTACAACTCGTACGAGATTGACCTGTGAAACTTGCGGAAAGAAATCCAAGTCCTACGCTAAATTTTGTAGTAGGTGTGGAACTTACTTAGACTAACATAACGAATCCGCGGCAAGCAATTATTAAAAGAGGGTATTATGGTATTACATGAGTTGTTAATAAGGAAAAGGTTTTTAGATAAAAAGATACAAGAATTGAAAAAACATCTTCATAGAAACTTTGATAATGATAAACTAGCTAGCAAGCTATTTACTTTTTTAGATGAGAGACAGAATATTTTAATCAAGGTAGAAGATGAAAACACTAAAAGAACAATAATGATTGGTTCCACAGAAGTTTCTGTATCTACAGCGGTAAAGGTTAGAAAGACCCTACACTTGAAAATTAGAGTTATAACCGATCTTCTAAATGATGAAAATTGTTCTTTAGATCCTTTGTCATTAATAACACAAAGAGATGGTTTTGTAGATGAGTTATTGATATTAAATAAAACTATTACTAAAAACGATTTGGAGGTCGAAGTAAAATGAGCAAGAAGATTAGAAATAAGAGGGACAGGTTTTTAAAGAACAGAGAGAAGCAAAAAGAAAGATCTTTAAAGAAGCAGTATGGTTCCGTACACACCAGGAAGAAAGAGGAGTATTAAAATGATATTTGGAATCGTAGGCAAGGCTAGGTCAGGTAAAAATACATTTGCAGATTTTTTATCTGAGGCATTATATGAGAAAACACATAGAACTTTTATTCAGATGGCTTACGCCAAAACTCTCAAAGATAGGATCCAATCAGATTTTGATTTGAGTTGGGAACAGCTTTGGGGCGATGAAAAAGAAATTGAAGACAAACGTTATCAGAAACAAATGACCACACTCACTGGTACAGTTAATACGCCTGTAAGTTATTGGACACCAAGAGAAATTATGCAAGCGTATGGTCAGTTCTTCAGAATCATTGATTATGATTTCTGGGTAAAGGAATTATTTAGGGTGATGGAAGATAAAGAATTTGAAAATGTAATTATTACAGATATACGCCATCCCAACGAGGCAGACCCAATTAAAAAGCGTGGTGGGTATATTATCAAGATTCAAAGTGAAAGAGAGATTACTAGTACGGTTCATAATCAAGAGCATATTTCAGAAACTGCTATGGATAATTATAAAAGAGTGGATTTTATAATAGCTAATAATGGTACATTACATGATTTAAGAGCAGCGGCTATGAATACCGTAGATTTAGTATTTAAAATTAAAAATAATTTGGAGGTTAATAATGGCTAAGAAAAATAAAGATTTCAGTGTAAGTGTGATGGCAGATGAGGTAATGTATACTAATATTTCTACCTCTAAGGATGGATACAATTCTGCTCGTATGGTTATCAAAAAAGGTGACAAAGAATATATGAGTATTTCTTATGAGTGGGAAGGAGGAACTATCCCTGGTTTTGCTATGGATCTTATGGGGTTCATGAAGAATAGTGGCCAAGAAAATTCTGGTGTTTGGGAAGGCAAAGAAGACGCCTATGAAGAATTTTCGGCTAAATGACCCTCAGGAAAACGCTGGTGAAACATCAAAAAAAAATGCGTACCTAAATAGTTTATTTAGGAAAAACAAGGAACAGGGTATTAAGGAAGGAATGGAAGATGAAAAAATTAATCATAGTAATGTTAGTATTAATGATAACAGTGTTGAGTACCAGCGCATATAGCGTTGAATCAACTAAACAAGATATTAAGTTAATTCATTTTGAAAGACCTATCAGTCAATCGGAATGAGGAAAAGGAGATTTAAAATGAAAAGATTTATTATAGGATTAGTAATTATAATTTTTATGTTTACAACTACCACAGTGATTGCAGCTGATAATACTGCTACTACTGCTAGAACGTATGGTAATACGGTTTACTTAACTAATAGTGCTGGTAATCATACCGGTACTGTTACTACTAATGGTAGTGTTACTACTGTTGTTACCAATAACCCACAGACTGGAACAGTCAATCAGGGTAATTAAAGAGAGGCAACTATGCCAGTAAGTATAGAAGAATATAGAACACCTCGTTGGGTAAAGATTCAAGATAGATACCCCATGAGTTACAGTAAAGATGATAGATTTAATGAGGTGTGTCCTAGACACGAAGCCACTAGATACCGAGGTGATGAGGGTAGGGAAGGTGGATGGAAACAAGCGGGGTATAATCCCAACAGTAATTCCAAAACCATTGAAAAAATAAATCTATATAGTGATGAAATTCAATTACGCCCGTATTAAGGAGATTAGATGAGTATTAAAGCAGAGGTAAAGGTAAAGACATTTGAACCAGAATTAGATTTAATTTTTAATCAAACCATTAAAGAATTTACTAAATTATGTATAATATCTGCTCCAGATTATTTTTTTACGGATTGTCCGGCATCAACTAGTGGTAAATATCACCCACTAGATGAGTTGGGTTGGGATGGTACTATATTACATACTAAGAAAGTTGTTACTCTAGCCTATGAGTTGTGTAGAGGACTAGCTTGTGAACAGAGTAGAGATGAAATTATATCTGCTAGTATCATACACGATCTATGTAAACAGGGGTGGAAGAAGACTGGTCATACTCATAAATGGCATCCTAAGTTCGGCGCTGAATTGGTTGATGCTGTTCAGGACGCCACAGGTATTCTTACGGATGTGTCACACAAAATGATAAAAAATTGTGTTGGATATCATTACGGACCCTGGTCTTCTCATGAATGGAAGAAACCATTAGTAGAGTATACACCAGAAGAATTAACCGTATATCTAGCTGATTACGTAGCCTCTAAACGTTGTCTTACGGTAGACTATAGGAGATAGCATGAATAAGCAATTTACTAAAGATTTAAAAAAAGCAATAGCTGGTGATAACATAGGTGAACTAACACCTGGTGCAACACCTAGGCGTTATGAACCCAGTGGTGGTACACAGCGTCATAATGAGCGCATCCACAGAGAAAGTAAATATGCTGACACACATAAAAACTTACCTTTTGAATTTTCAAAACCCCCTAAACTAACCAGCAGAAGTAAATATATAAAATGTGATAGCTGCGGTTATATAACATCAGCATCAATAAATACAGTTGGTATGGTGTGCCCAGAATGTAAGAAATATAGCTCCGTCACGGAGGTAATAGATGAGTAATGGTAAGAGAGGTAGACCACTGGGGTTTAAATTAACAGAAGAAAGTAAGAGAGCTATAAGTAATTCTAAGCTAGGGCAAAGACATAAAATGGAGACCAAAGATAAGATATCAAGGTCTTTGGTATTATATTTTAGAAAGAGAAACCCATTATCTGAGGAAATAATAAATAGTTATTGTAGAATAGACGATGATGATATGTGTGATTGGATCAACGAGGTTCAAGAGGAGCTGGACAATTGCTTCGATATACGTACAGAGAAATCTATGAACAATACCAGAAAAATGGAAATGTCTTATGGTCACAATATAGAATTCTTTAGTCACAGTATTACACCAGAATTACTCTATCTAATTAGAGAGCACTGCGAATTAAATGATTTAGACATAGATGAATTTTTCAGTAAGTTAGATATTTAAGGAGTATTATGGGAAGAAATAAACAACCACCCAAAGTTACAAAGATGGTCAGAGACCTTTTACCAGTAGCTGATATATTCAATGAAAAAGAATTAGAAATGTATAGTAATCTTGTAGATGTATATCTAAGCGATTTTGATAAAGATGATCTGACCTCAAGTGACATGGATGACATTCTTGACTTAGCTAAAAACAGAGTATTGGAGTTCCGTCTTTTGGAAACGAGTAAAGACGATGCTGAACGCCAATTAGATATATCTGCTGCTATGGAAAAGATACATAAACAAAATAAAGTGTTAAAAGAAAATCTATCTTCCAGACGTAAGGATAGAATCAACCCCAATGAGTTTAAAGGATTTTCCATTGTTGATCTAGCTACCGCGTTCGATCTTGAACGTAAACGTACTTTAAGTGATAAGGTAGATAAACTTAAAGATAAAGAAAAAGAGATGCTTAAAGAGCGCAGAGATTATACTGGTAATAGATACGACAGTGATGTAACCAAGGTAGAAGAGTGGGAGGAGGACCTGGATTAATTGGCTCGAAGAAATAAAAACTTAGATCTTATTTTTGAACAAGGAACAGCTATGGTAGAGTTCTACAGAAACCATCCTTGTATCGCCGCATACGACTTGCTGGGTGTGGATTTTGCTCCAATCCAGCGTTTGGTTTTTAGAGATATGTGGTTTAAGAATTATGTTATTACTGTAGCCGGCAGAGGTTTCGGAAAAACATTTGAGTTAGGTGTTTTGTCTGCCCTTAGTTGTATGCTTTATCCAGGGTATCGTGTAGGTTTAATTGCTCCTGTTTTCCGGCAATCAAAAATGATATTTTCAGAAATTGAAAAATTATATTCACAATCTTCCCTCCTGAGAGAAGCCACAGAAAAGAAACCCACACGTGGTTCCGATACATGTTATCTAAAATTCAAGTCTGTATCCGGTCAAACCCCATCCTACATAGAAGCATTACCACTTGGTGATGGTTCCAAGATTCGTGGGTCTCGTTTCTATCTAATAGTAATAGACGAGCTAGCACAAGTCCCAGACAAGATATTGGATATGGTTGTTCGTCCTATGGGTGCTACCACATTGAATCCAATGGCCAATGTTAGAAGAATACAACAACAGAATAGGTTGATTAATTTGGGCCTTGCCACAGAAGATGATTTCCAAGAAGACACCGTTAATAAAATGGTAATGACATCGTCTGGTTACTATAAATTTAACCACATGTGGCGCAGAATGAAAGATTACTGGCGGATGATGAGAGAAGAAGGTGATGAAGAATGTCAATATGCCGTGTGGCAAGTACCACATTGGGATTTGCCAGATGGGTTTTTAGATAAAAATAATATTAATGAAGCTAAACGTATCATGACATCCGCAGAATACAGAATGGAATATGAAGCAGCAATGATTTCCGATTCTGAAGGATTTTTTAAAGCATCTCTATTAGAGGAATGCACACAGGATAGTGGGTTTAGTATAGAACTTCGTGGTAAAAATAAAGACAAATATATACTGGGAATAGACCCTAATCAAGGTGGTAACGCTTCTTGTGGTGTCGTTATTATAAAGATAGGCATTGTGAATCGAATAGTAAGTGTACTAGAATTAAAGAGACATACAACACAAGGGCTAACACAGGCTGTACAAGGATTATGTGAACAGTTTAATATTATAAGAATCTTCATGGATAAGGGCGGTGGTGGTAAGGCCATATGTGATTTATTAGAGGAGGGGTATGGTGGTGAAGAACCCATCATAGATAGAACTAATGATGACCACAGACATATGGAAGGCAGGCACATTCTTGAGTTGGTTAACTTCAACCCAGCCTGGATATCAGACGCCAATTTTACAACCAAAGCACTATTAGAAGATAAGACACTTAAGTTTCCAGAACCACCCACATCTACATTAGATATAGAAGCCACGAGTTATGAAGTGGTAAACACACTTAAAAGTCAGATGTTAAGTATTATAGTAACCCAAACACCGAGCGGGTTGTTGCATTTTGATACCCCTAATAAAGGACAAAATAAGGATTTATATTCAGCTCTTATATTGGCAGGGCATGGTGTCAGAATGGTTGCTAAAGAATTAGAGGATAGTGGAGAACCCATTCTATTTAACAGTAGTGGTTTTATAAGACCACATCAAGCGGGCGCTAATTTTGACCCACTCACAGTAGCTGGTCCACAATTAGGAAGACCCGGTCTGTCACACGCTGTTCTGAAGAAGAAGATTAAATAAACTAACCTCTTATAAAATAGGGAATGTAATTTCCTATTTTTAATGGAAATTACGGGAGGTATTATTATGAGTAACGGATACAATCCATACGAAAAGATATCAGTTAGAGATTGGTCTTTTTGGGATTTATGGTTACAAAAACTATTACGCAATGTAGCGTCTGTTAAATATCAATTATTAGTATTATATTCTACTATTATAGTAGCAGGTATGTATTTCGAGAAAACAAAAACAGGTGAACCATTTATCGGGGCTGCAGCAGGATTAGGTTTTCTTGGTGCTGGTATGATAACATTGATTTCTACACGTTTAGCGTCTAGGACAACATTATTCGCTCCCAAAGACGATGAGATGGATACTGACAGGTAAGTTATGGCTTTTGAATTTAAGTTGAGTCTTTCAGATATATTTAAATCACTGGCGATTGTCGCCGTGGTGGTGTTCTTATGGTATCATGGTGAAAATATATTAAAAGCTTTTGATAAAAAGGACACTACCACTTTAATAGAAACTCAAATACTACAATTAAGAGAAGACCTGGTTCAGGCACAGGTAGTTGCCAACAATAAGAAAGTAAACGAACTAATAGCTGAACTAAGGAAAGAAAATAGCACTCTTATAGGCGTAGTAAAGGATCAAGGTAAAAAGATTGATGAGTTGGGTAAAATCGTTGGTGAGTTGAAGGGTGCTGCTACTGAGGCAGCTTCTAATAAGTATGAAGACCCTGAGGTTGATACCAGAACATTTGATTATACTCAGCTTTTCAGAGAAGATACAGAAGGAAATAAATTTCCAATCGGTGATGTTAGGTATCATCCTTATTTAGAGGAAGACCCTTGGACGCTTAACACATACCCATTAAGTTTTTATGTCAATGTTGTTGAAACAGAACAAGAGAACGGTGTATATGATAGGTTTGTAGAGGCATATATCAAAAGTGAGTATATTCAAAAATACGCTGACCAGAAGTTTCCTGTAGATGTAAAAGTTGAATGGGCAAAGAAAGAAATAAAAGAAAAACATTTTGATTGGTGGAATCCTAGATTAGGGTTAGGTGGTACACTTACAAATGATGCGTTTGCAGCCGTATTAGATTTCAGTATTTTTAGTTACGGTAGAACTGAAAGAGATATGGACTGGAGATTTGTCACTGTTGGTGGCGGAGCTTATAAAGAAGGTGATACATGGGAAGGTGTATTGTCTTTGGAACCCTTCTCCTGGAATTTTGGGAATGCTATACCACTAGTTGAAAATTTATTTATAGGTCCGATATGGACTATTGATACAAACAATGAACAAGGGTATGGATTAAAAGTAGCCATACCATTTTAGGAGGCTAAAATGCCAGGTTTTGACAACAACGAAAATCCAGATTTTATGGCTGACAATCCTTGGGCTACGGTCTCGGGCGTAGACAGCTGGCAAGATGATTACACTAGATTTAGAAGCGGCGTTGAGGCCACATATAGTGGTGTAGGTAGCGTCATTGGTCGTGTAAAAACAGGCCGGGAATTAGATAAGGGTAAATGGTAATAGGAGATAATTTATGAAACAAGATACTCTAGCACAGATGACCGCCGACATACAGGAAAGATATCCTGAAGTAGGCATTCAAAGCATAGAGGTAGATGAGTCAACTGGCAAATCTACTTTTATCGTTGAGCCTAATAAGAAAAGCTTGGCGTTCTTGGAGAATGGCGGCGCAGTAGTGCCTCATGTGTTTAGAGATCGAGCATCTGTAATCACAAGGGATAGAGTAGAACGTACTAATTTGGATTTAGCTATAACTAAAAGTCCAGAATTACTCACACCAGAAGAAATTTTCAAACGGGCCATTAAATATTATTATACAGATCCTGTGGTAGGTACAGCTACCAACTTACTAGCTAACTTAGCATGTAAAGGATTTGAGAATGATATAGATGATCCTAACATTAAACAGTTCTTTGATACATGGATGTTTGATGTAGAATTTAATGAAATATTAGAATGGATATTTTTAGATTTTTTTAAAACAGGTCACGTTACAACCTACAAAGTGTTAGCAAAATATGAACCTAGAGTATCCTACATCTCACCAACCCCAGGGAAGAAAGCAACTAAGCCTCCAGCTAAAGCTACCGGCAAGGTATTTGAGTTACAGAAACAACACGAACAGGAATGGGAAGAGGAAATTAAAAGAGCGATTGCTTTAGCCAAGAAGAAAGGTACATCAAAGGCGCAATTAAGAAAGATAGAACAATCAGCTAAGAAAAATATATGGTCAAAAGGGCATTTACCAGTAGCGTATACAGTATTAAATCCTTTATTGGTAAATATACAAGGTAATTTACTATTTGATAAAACCAGTGTGACTCTCCGACCACCCCCAGAGCTTACTGAACTTCTTAAAAAACCAACCTCAGAACAAACTGAAGAAGAAAAGGCTTTGATAAAAGCGTTGCCTAATGAATTGAAACAGGTGGCCGAGAAAGGTGGGGAATACCCACTTGATTATAGGTTGGTAGGCCAAGTTACATACAGAAAACAACCATATGAACGTTATGGTAAGCCTAGATCTACAAGAGTGTTTGAATCTATAGAATATAAGAAAGCTTTAAGAGAGGCCGATCTTAGTACATTAGACGGTATTACTAACTATATGTTAAAGATTACAATAGGTAATGATGAATACCCAGTTGTGACACAAGCAGAGTTAGAAGCTGTAGCACAACTCTTCAACACGCCAAGTAAATCTTTTGATGTTGTTTGGAACCACACTTTACAAGTAGAAAAAATAGTAGCACCTGAGATTGATGCAATACTCGGCAAAGGTAAGTATGAACAAGTTAATACTGACATAACTACTGGTCTTGGTATTTCCAGAGTTATGTTAGATGGGGCAAGCGAAGATATAAACGCGGCGTCCATAGAATACTACGCTAAAAGTTTAATGGAAGAAATTAACTACGCTAGGCGACAAGTATCTAATTGGATATATAGAGAGTACCGTCAAATTGCCGAAGCAGTGGGCTTCGACAGATTTCCTAGAGTTAGATGGGATGATGGTATTCTTAAAGACACCATTCTTTATATGAATACATTAGCACAGCTTGTGGATCGACGTATGTTAAGTTATCATACTTCGTTGGAGAAACTTGGTTTTGATTATCCAGCAGAACTTGAGAATATGAAAGATGAATTTAAGTTAGTTGAAGATGGTATTTTTGGTATTATAGGGTCACCCTGGCAACAAGCTAAAATGGCACAGCCCACACAAGGCGGCCCAGTGGGCACGCCGTCCAATGGAAGACCTAAAGGACAAACAAAGAAAAAAGTTAAAAACACCGATCCAAAGAAACAGCAGCAACTTAAACCCACAAATCCTAAAAAATCAGCTTCAGTAGCAGACAATCTTGTCAAGTTCATGAGCACCGCAGAATATGCCGCCTTTTTAGAAGGCGCTAAACATGAGTTGGATGACCAACAATATGCTGATTTTGTAGATGAAATGGGTAAACTACGATTCTCATAGGAGGGAATAGTTCATGGCAAAGATAATGGATATAGATTTCGCTGGCGATGGGTATAATTCACCATTCATGCAGATGAAAGACACGTTATTAATTGATGGGTTATTATATAATACAAGCACATTGTATACTATACCATTTAAAAGTATTAAATTTAAAGCTTGGGACGGTGACATGGAAAAATTAGCCACCGGCACCGCAGATTTTAATATGATAACAGGCAGCGCTAATTATGAACCTTTAGTTTCAAGTGGTAGAGCACTTAGAGGTAGATCAGATTTAATGCCCTATGGTGGTAGTTTTATAGTAGACAGTGCTGATTCAAGTGTTGGTTATCACATACAACCAACTGGTAATCTTTCAAGTAACTCTACTGTGCATAAACTAAACTTAGATGATAATACAATAACAAACTCAGTTTCTACAGATGACCCAATGAAACCAGTGTGGATTGTAGGGCAAAATGCAACTAAAATATTTATAATGGGAAGCCTTATAACCAATAGTTATTATTATGGAAGAGTTGGTTATATTGACAAAGCTACTTTAGAAATAACTGTAACTGGCGATAGTACTAGATATGCTCATATGTCATACATTACAGAATCTGCTGATAGTATATATTTCGCATTTACTTCAGTATATAATACACCACTTTATAGAATTTGGAAATATAATAAAACAACTGGCGCATACACACAGGTAGCAACACTCACCTCTCCATCATCTAGTCAAGACGCCTTTATGATTCCATCCCAAAAAAGAGTTATAGACGCTGATACTGATGCTGTTTATCAAGCAACACCAGCAAGTTCTGCGTCTGATGGCTTTGAAGTATATAAATCACAGATCAACAAAGGTACAGGCACCGCGGCTAACACGCAATGTTCTTTGGATTTTGCAACTGCAGGGACTACTAGAGCTGCTGAAATGGTGAAACCGACAACTACTACAGCCGGTGCTTTAACCACTGAGACCTGGTTAGTTTCAGGAACAGCGGATGATTACGTATGTTTTGGCGTAACTGAAAATCCAGATGAAAGTGCTGAACCATCCGGCTCTTTCTTAATTTATGTTTTTATGATTGATAGTACGGATACTGATTTGATCTATATAGGAAAAATAGCTCCAAGTGTTAGAGTTAGAAACTTTTTTCCTGTAGAAGATGATTGGTCAAAAATAGCGGTAGTTCATGATGCTGGCCTTAAGTTGTATGAGTTTAACAACTCTACAGAGACTTATGACTGGGTCCAGAATTTTCCTGCTAACGTTCAGTCAGTTGCAAAAGATAAATTGGAACGTATTTGGGTACTTGAAGAAACTGGTGTTTTGAGTATGTTTTCAGCTACAACACCTACTAGAGTTTCCGTAACTATGGCGAGTGAAACATATAATTATACTGGAACCACTATTAATACTTCCGCTGATGTAAGTGCTTGGGACGTAAATAATAATAGAATAGTTGCTGATGTAAAATTAATATTAGAAGGTTCGGCTGAATTTGCTGACGCCAGTCAATCCAAGACTATAGCAACATCCGCTTCAGCGGAAACTAATGTCGCTATTAATATCACTGGATCATCTTCTTCTAGAGTTATAGCTAGTGTGGTAGTGTAATGAGTACTACAATAATAAATATCGATGATAGAGCAGCACAGTCTATAGTTAGTTACCCAACTACTTGTGTAGATGTGTTTGTGGAAGACACAAGAGATAGATACTATTCTTGTGGTTCAGAGAACATCGGTATTGAGACAGCATCGTCGGGAACAGTTCAAACAAAAATTCAATTTACAGATGGTTTGTTCACACATGATACTGAACTATTAAATATGGCAGACATAACTGAACAAATTAATGTAAATACCAATATGTATAATACTATGCCATATACATCATTCTTAATACTTACGACAGGTTCATATGGTGATGATAGTGAAACCGCTGCTCCAGAAACACATGAGATTAGTGGTCAGATTTCACATGATGGTAAGATAATTTGTTTAGACGCTGTTACATCTGAGTTAATAAAAACTAAAGAAGTATCGGCCGGAGCTTATACAGTTTCAGTACCTAATCAAACTATGGATGTTGTAGCTAAAAAGAATAACAGTGACGCACTTGCTTATGGTGATATAGAACCAGTTATACAGTAATTAGTAAATATAGGAGGATATTGTGGACAAGAAATTTTATCTAGAAGCTGATATTACATTACATAAAGAAACGGTTGCTCGCAAAGAAAAAGCAGCTTCTGTTATTGATTTACCCAAAGATAAAGAGAAGCAGCATGATTTATTATATTTTTCTGCTATATTTGTGTCGTCTGGTGAAAACCTAAACAATGCTTTTTTCTTACCCGCAGAGCTAGTCGCTGCTGAGGGAACTATAATAAATAAGGCGTTGGATATAGAACACAAAGAAGATGATATTGTCGGGCATATTTATGAACGTGCTTATATAGATAAAGAAGGTAACCCATTAGAGTTATCAGAATTATCATCCAGAGAGACGGCTGCTTTAAACGAACAAGAAATGCATGTAGCAATAGCTGGTATAGTTTATAAGAATAGATTTCCTAATTTGGCAAAAGAAGTTGCAGATGGTAGTTGGTGCGTCTCGATGGAATGTTATTATCAAGATTTTGATGTAAAGGTTGGAGATTTAATATTAAGTAGACCGGAGGCTGACGCTCTAGGTCTGGCATCCGACGACGACAACGTCTTCGGCAAAATCGCCAAAGTTTTGAAGAACGGCGCAGAGATTGCAGGCGGTAAATTGGCACGTGTTTTACGCGGTGTGTCCTTTTCAGGATGTGGTGTTGTAAAAAACCCAGCCAATCCGCCATCTGTAATATTGGAAACAGCGAAGGAGAAGAAAAAGGAAGCGGAGATTGTACTAGATTATGATAATTTGGAAAAGGAAGATGTTGCTGTAATAAAAGATAATAATGTAACCTCTGAAGAGATAGAGGCGCCCAATGTTGACGCTGAGGGCAACGAAGAAGAATCTGCATTACAGTATGATGACACTATAGGGATATGCGTGAATTACAAACGTAGGGTACTTGACAAAGAAAACACGATAATCGGTGAAGATATGTGTTCTTTGTTTGCTACAAAATGTACGTCCTTCTCGAGGGACACATCTGATCCAGAATGTTTGCGTAATCGAGCGCATAGTGTTGCAGCTTCTATCACTAAGGAACTTCTTAGAAATAAAGAAGATAGTGATAAAAGAGAAGAATTAGTTGATGGTTTAAAAGCTGCTTTAAACGAGGCAGTTAAAACATTATCGTAGAGGAGGATTAAGATATGCCGCAAATCGGACAAGCCCAATCGGGCACTTTAAAAAGCATGCCCAAGCTTACACGTATTAACGGTGATGATAATTTAAAAGTTATCTACCGTAACATGGGTAATAACCATGCCTATCCTTTTGTATGGGCACAGACTTTCCCCGTAGTGTCAGGTACTTCAAGCGTTACACTGGCCAGCGGAGTGAAATTTCATGGTTATGATTTAGCCACATATGCCAGTGTGAATGTAACACCTAGTTATGATGCAGGAGCAGTTTATGTTACAAAAGATACAGCTGCTAATACTATTGTATGTACTACCGCTAACGCTGGTCCTGGCGATTTAGATGTAATGTTTATGTTGGGGATGGATCCCCAGATAGATGGTATTTACTGTAGAGGAAATACCGGAGCTATGCCGAATTATCCATAATAGTTAATTCGAGACATGTTGTTGGAATTGGAAAAGGTTTTTAGAAAAAGAATAAACCTCAAAATGAGGTTAACTATTCAGGTCGGAATAATAATTAAACACTTGTATATAGCTTAAAAATATATAAGGAGGATAGCTAACTTATGGATAGAAATGAATTAAAAGAAGATATTGCAAAGATTGTTACTAGTATCTTCTCTGAGAAAGAGGAAGCTGATGTTCGTAAAAGAACAGAAGAAGCTCTGGAACAGTCTGCACAGACTATTACAGATCTTACCACTTCCCTGGAAGAGAGAAATGCAGAAGTAGCCGAATTTGAAGAGAAGATTTCTGAAAGTGAATCTAAAGTTAGTGGTCTTGAAACTGAGCTAGAGGCAGCCCAGACAGAGATTACAACTCATAAAGAAAAACTTTCGGAAGCTGAGACAGCTTTAGAGGAAATGAAAAAGGATAAAGCCACTGAACTTAGAATGTCTGAACTAGCGGAAGCTGGTATTGTTTCTAATGAAGAGGCCCAATCAGCTAAGGTCAGAGATATGTCTGACGAAGATTTCACTGCTTATAAAGACGAACTCGCTGCGTTACGCGCAGCCGTCGAAGCTGAGCTTAAAGCTAGTGCTGAAGCAGTAGAGAAAGAAGAAGCTGAAGAAAAGGCTGAGGAAAAAGAAGAGGCTGAAGAAGAAGCAGAAGAAAAACCTGCTGAAGAAGAAGCCGCTGAAGAAGAAAAAGAAGAAACCGCCGAAGAAGAAGCAGAGGAAGAAGTAACTCCTCCGGCTGAAATCAACCTAGCTCATGCAACTATGGCTAGCATGAATATGGAGATTATCCCAGATGCAGATCTGGTCAGCAAGTATGCCGAACTTGGTCAAGCTATGGCGGCACAGTATAAAAAGACTGAATAATTTAAGAGGTAAGGAGGATAAAGGATATGTTTATACCTAGACATCCTGTTGTTGAAAATCAATTTTGTAGTTACGGAGAGAATAATTCTTATGGAGCTGGTGGCGTTGGCGCAGTAGTCGCTTATGCCGGATCTGTTGTTTATTTGGATCCTGCTGCCACTAACCAAGAGGCCATGGTTTTTAAAATGGCCGTTGGTGTTACACAAAAACCATTTGGGTTTGCTATGCAAAAAGTTAAGGTTGGATACCATCAGGTACATCCAACTGGTTTCATGATGCCTGGCGACCTTGGTTCCAGTGACGTTATTGCCCAACCACTTTATAGTGCTGCTGGGGTTATTACTGGTCATAAGGCCGCACCTCTTGGCGTAGCTCATAATGGTATTTGGGATACTGTACATTATACATCTACTGGTGCCGAGGCTGGAACTATTTCAGCTGCATTGGTTCCAGGGCAAGATCTGTATGCAGCCACTGATGAAGCTAAGGTTACCAATGATAATAGTGGAACTGGCACAGGTACTGATAAAGAGGACTCTGTTACACAGAATATCGTAGCACGCGTCGTCAAGGGTGCCAGCATTGCCAAGGTTCAGGCTAATACTGATAATACTACATTGTACCCAATTAGAATTAAACTCTTAGTGTAACAACACTAAAATTTATGGATTAACGCACATATAGTGCATCCAATACTAGAACTTAGGAGGAGTTGTTATTATGGATAGAAAAGAAATGATGGAGCTTTTTAAAGCTACCGCTGAGATCAACACACCAGAAGGCGTTGCTGCTTATAGAGCATTTGCTGCTGCGTTGACAACTCCAATCCTTCAGAAGATAGAGCTCGAATCTATTATGCGTCAGCTGTTTGCAGTTGAAAGACTGGCACCTGGTGCACAGGCAGTTTATCCCGTAGCGGAAGATTTTGAAATTCCGGTATGGGTTCTGCCTGGGTTAGGTTATGTTGCTCAGAACTTCATCGAGGGAATCGGTGAAGAGGTATATGTTCCGACATTTACCATCGACGCTTCGGCGGATTGGAAAATAACTTATGCAAGAGATTCTCGTATAGATATCCCTTCGCGTGCTGCGGCACGTGCGGCCAAAGACTTGGCTAATTACGAGGAAGAATGTGGTTGGCGAGTAATTATGCCAGCTGCTACAGCCTCGTTTACAGGTAAGGGACTGTTGGGTTCACGCCCAGCCCCGATTTATGAGATTGCTCCTGCTTCTACTGGTGCTGGTTATCTCTCTAAAGAACTCATCAATAAGATGATTGTAGGATTCAAGAGAATTGGAAGAACACTAACAGATCTGTATGTATCTCCAGAAGATGCTGCTGATATTCGTGAGTGGACTGACACTGACATTGATCCTGTTACTAGACGAGAGATCTTCCAGGCTGCCGGTATGGGTAGTATATGGAATGTGAGTCTGCATGAGGTACACCACCTCGGTGCTACTGGCTTGTATAACATTAATGGCAGTACTTCAGCTTATGGTAAATTCCTGGCTGATACTGGTACTGAAGCTTATAATGCATACACACTTGATAACCCTAATGTAACTAATGCCGATGGCACAATTGGTACATTGGGCGAAACTCAGGTAATGGGTTTCGATCTTTCCGTGAATGATTCCCTAGTAATGCCTATTAGAAAAGATTATGAAGCTCATGATGATCCGACTCTGCTCCGTGTCCAAAAACAAGGTTTCTTTGGATGGGCAGAACTTGGCTTCGCATGTCTTGATAGTAGAATGCTGGGACTTGGAGTTATTGACAGAAGCTTATAAAGTTAAATTAATATAGTATAGTGCCCTACACACAAAGTGTAGGGTGTAGGGTACTTTCTATATAGTAAGGACATTATGGAATTAATTTATAAGTTTTTATGCGTCATAGTGGCCGCAGAAGCAATAACAGAGTTGATGACCTCGTCGGCTGTGTTCATGCCATTACGGAAATTCTTCTTTGATAGAAGAACCAATAAGATAATGAATTGGATGCATGAGTTATTTGATTGTGGATATTGTTTTTCTGTATGGGCCGCATTATTTTTCTGTATGTTATTATACATTAACCATATAGTAATAGATATATTTTTAGTTTTTTTAGTAATACACAGATCATCTAATGTGTTACATGATATTTTTAGTTATGTAAAATATATGGATGAGTAAAGGTCATGCTTAGGACAAGGAAAAAACATATGAAAAGGAGAAGATATTATGGAAGGATACGTATTAAACGCAACATCAATTTGGTCCCACACTATGAAACGTTCTGTGGGTCCAGGAATGAAGATACCTCTTGACGAGCTTTATGAACAGTATGGAGTTAAACACGGTTTGGCAGAAGGTGATGAATTTGTAGAATGGCTTAGAACTGTTAAGCTCTCTGATACCAATAAATGGCGCATTGTAATGGAAGCGCCCCAACCAACCCAGTCCCCTGCTGAAAAACTCGCCAAGGAAGAAAACAAACCGCCCACTGATTATGCTGAAGAACAATTAACACCACCTAATGTCAAAGACATGGAGATTAGTGATGTTATAGGTCTTTCAGTGAGAAAAGCTCGTGATATAGTTCCTCGTATAATGGATTTAAAATTATTACAATACGCGGAGAAAGAGGCCAATCAACTAGCAGGCAAAGACAGTCTTTGCCGAATTCTCAGAAAAAGGGTGAGAGAATTACAAATATCTAGATAAAGTTTTACCATGGCAAAACAATAGAAGAGTAATAAAATAAATATAGTATAGAATTGTGCTAAAACTACGAAGGACGGGAATAAATTACAAAGTAGTTTTAATTCTTAGTGGGGAATAATGACGGCTGATAATCATATAAGAATACTAGACAAACGAGGGCTAGCACAGTTCTCATCAATTCTTATGATTATTGGCTATTTTTTTGTGTGGGGGGACTAAGTAAGTATGATTATTCTACGTAAAATTGATACAGATACTGGTCAGCTTTGCGGTGTTATGTTGTCAGACACTCTAGTTGGTGTAAGAGATAGAGACAATCAGGTATTTACTGTGTCCAATGAATATAATACTGGTAGAATACAGATTATTTATAATGGTCAAGTATTAGTCAGTCCAATAGATTTTACAGAGACTGGAGCACAGGAGATAACATTTGTATATCTCAAACCTGAAGCAGACGCTGTGCTGTCAGCCAATTATGAGATGGGGGACTGTACTGGCAGTGATATAGACTTCACTGACTTAAACGACACACCATTTAACTATTCTTCTGACGGTGGTAAACTTGTAGCAGTCAAAGGAGATGAAACAGGTCTTGAATTTATAGACTATACACCATCATCTGGCACTGATACTAATGAGTTTATACAATTAATAGACACCCCCACAACCTACTCTGGATTTGAAAACTATTTTGTAAAAGTAAATGATACTGGTGATGGTTTAGTTTTCGAACCACCAGCAGGCGGTATAACACAAGAAGGGTTAAACAACATACCAAATGATGTATCATCTACTGCAATAACATTCCCGAACGCATTTTCATCAACTGATTATGTACTAACAGTTAGTTTAGCAAACTCAGTGGATGTCAACCCATCTGTATATCCTATATTAATAACCGATAAAACTACTACTGGATTTACCGTAGACTTTTCAGGAGAAATAGATTCAAGTAATTATTATTTGAATTGGAGAGCCACTATTTCTGGCACAGCTGGGGTAGTGATTACAAGAAGTTTACAGAATCCTAATCTTGATAGAGGGTTGCTGGCACCAGAGTATTCTGTCCCGCAACTTGAAAAAGATTTAATAGTAGGGGATAATTTAATATTATTAGACCCTTCACCTAATGGTCTAAGTTCTCATGGGTACAAAATAGGTTACAGTGGAGATGCATCTGAAATGTATGTACAGGACAACGCGGGTAATTTCGCTTGCCCGTTGTACATGAGGTCAGATGGCAAATGGGCAGCCTGTACAGCAGTAAGCGGCACAGTACAGATGCCGTGCGCTGCGTTATCATTGGAAGAGGACGATGGTGGAATAAAGAAAATCTTATGGAAGGGTAATATACGGAAAGGGTCATGGTCTTGGACTTCAGGTGATATAATATATGTTTCTACTGTTGAAGGCGCGATAACAAATGTAAAGCCTAACAGTGGCGCTTGGGTCCAATCAATAGGAATAGCAATATCAAGTGATACTATAAGATTTGATCCTGGGTTCAATCCTGGGTATATAAATACTTAAATAAGGAGAGATAAAAATGGCAAAGTTTACTAACAAAGATCTTCGCCTAAAAGACGGTCAAAAGGTAACCTGGGGAACTGACCTAGACTCCAATATATGGTGGTCTGACGCAGAGCAAGAGCTTCAGTTAGACACTGTTATTAGTGGTGTCCACCCTACTAAATCTGATCACCTGACTACTCGTTGGTATGTTGATAATGAATTAGCTACCTTGAGTGGTTCTATTATATTAGATCATGGCGGGTTGACAGGATTAGATGATGATGACCATACTCAGTATGTTCCCACCACAGGAGCTCGTGGTTTTACCAGTACCGTTTCAGGTATAGATCCGACACAAGATTATCATTTATCAACTAAATGGTATATTGACAATGAATTAGCCACATTGAGTGGTGGTATTGTCCAGGTTCATAGCAATTTAACTGGTTTGGGTGCAGATGACCATACCCAGTACTCTTTGGTGAATGGTACAAGAGCATTCACTAGTACTGTTGGTGGTGTGACACCTACTGCAGATTCACATCTGACCACTAAGTTTTATGTGGACACTGAAGTTTCTGGTATTGAAGCACAAATTATTGACGACCATGGCGCTCTAAATGGATTAGATGATGATGATCATACCCAGTATATTTTGGTTAGTGGTACTAGAGCATTTACTGGCACTGTGGGTGGTATCACCCCCACAGCTGATAGTCATTTAACTACCAAGGGCTATGTCGACCTTCTGATTCAAGGGTTAGATTGGCAGCAAAGTGTTGATGATTGGTGGGATCCATCTTCAGGATTACCGGGTAGCCCCAACGAGGATGATCGTTATATTGCAACAGCGTCCGGCAATGGTTGGTCCACTAATAATGTTTATGATTATGATGGTTCTCAGTGGGATGAAATAGTTCCCAATGAGGGGTTCACAACTTGGGTTGAAAATGAAGACGCGTTATATGTATTCAATGGTTCTGATTGGGTACGCTTTGGTAGTACAGTAACTCATAATAACTTAAATAACTTACAGGGTGGTACTTCCAATGAGTACTATCACTTGAGGGCAGCTGAATACAACGCTTTAACGTATCTAAACAATGCCAGTTTAGATGACGCTAGTGCTTACCATCACCATGATGGTAGGTATTATACTGAATCAGAGATGGATGTAACAATTTCTGGTCTTTCACCTGTAGGACATAGTCATCAATCTACTGATGTTAATGATTTTACCGAAGCAGCACAAGATGCTGTTGGTAATATCATGGTCGGTGCAGGTAATGTCACAGTTGATTATGATGATATTACACCACAGATTACTATAAGTGGTGTAGAACCAGTTCTTGATCATGGTGGACTTACTGGTTTAGGATACGATGACCATACTCAATACGTACCAGTCGATGGTGGTAGAGGTTTCACCGCCACAGTATCTGGTATTGACCCCACGCAGGATTATCATTTGGCTACTAAGTCTTATGTTGACTCTGCTGATCAACCACAATTACATGGAAGAGAATCAATAGCTGATGCTGCTTCTACTGTGACAGTGACATTCGCAGATCTTACTCATACCAATTACACTGTGAATGTGACTATGGAGAATACTGCTGATAGTCCCCCTTCTATTTATCCCCATATCATATCTGGGAAGACTAGTAGTAGTTTCACCTGTACCTTTGCTGGTGACATAGATAGTGCAAATTATATTCTTGACTGGATTATAATAGAGGATTAATAATGACTTATGAGAATTAGAAAGGACTTAACTGATAAGACCTTTGGGCATTGGTTAGTATTAGGTTTTTCACACACCACAAAATATAGAGATTCGTATTGGATGTGTAAATGTCAGTGTGGTATAATAAAACCAGTTCATAGCAGTAGTCTAACATCTGGACGTAGTAAGAGTTGTGGATGTGGGCATAAGCTGGAACTTATCAATAAAGTATTTGGTAGATTAAAAGTAGTTGATTTCCATGGTCTTAATAAACACAAACATACATTATGGAAATGTAGATGTGAATGCGGTAATGATTTATTAGTTGAAGGCGCTAGGTTAACTGGCAGTCATACACAATCATGTGGTTGCTTTCATAGACAAAGGTTGTCAGAAACACATAAAAACAAAAAAGGTTTACGTGGTGAAAATAATGGCAATTGGAACCCCAATAAGACATATGAACAAAGAGCTAGGGAAAGAAAATTGCCAGAAAATACTATCTGGAGAAATGATGTATTCAAGCGCGATAACTATACATGTCGTTGTTGTAACGATAATACTGGTGGTAATTTGATAGCACATCACATTGAGAGTTATGTAAATAATGTAGATTTAAGAACAGATACAGACAACGGAATTTGTTTATGTAAGAATTGTCATATAGAATTTCATGGAGTTTATGGATATGGCTATAATACACAAGTTCAGTTAAAACAATTTCTAATGGAGAATTAAATTGGCTAAATTTTCTAGTAAAAATATAGAATTTAAGAACTGGCAGAAAGCTATATTCGGTTCAGGGGATGAATCTGATATACACTGGAATCCAGACAACGCTGAGCTGACCATCACTACGGTGGTCAGCGGTGTTGATCCTATAGATCCTGGACACTTAGTTACTAGACGATACCTTGAAGACGAACTCGCTACCGTTAGTGGTGGTATTATTCAGGTACATGGTAACTTGTCTGGGTTAGGTGCTGATGATCATACTCAATATCATAATGATACAAGAGCGGATACTTGGCTCGGTACTAAATCTATAGATGATATAGGAGATGTAACTACACCTATGCCAGTAGATGGCCAAGTTTTGACTTGGAGCGGTGCTGCCAACCAATGGGTCTCCAGACCTGTCCCACCTGCCAGTGATGGAGTTACACTTACAGCTGAATGGAAGTTTGATGATAGTACAACAGATTCAGATCCAGGCAATGGTAAATTTAGATTAGACGCAACACTTCAAACTAACGCTACTTATGTTTATGTAGATGATTATACCAATCAAGGGTATGACGCTAGTTTTGTACTTTCAAAACTAAAAACAGGAGATGCTATCTACATACAAGATAAATCCACCTCTGCAGCCGCCATGTTAGCTGAGATGTCTGGCGACGCAGTAGATGGTACAGGATATTGGAAACTTCCTATCACTAATGTGAAGGTGGCTGGTACAGAATTTGATAAAAATAAAGTTTGCGGTTTTATTTTTCATTATTCTAATGCAGTTACTACATTAGACCACGGCGTTTTAACTGGGTTAAATGATGATGATCACACACAGTATTTATTAGTAAGTGGTACCAGACAATTAACTGGTAATTGGGATGCAGGTGATTATTCTATAACAGCAAAAGAATATTATGGTAATGGTGCTACATTATCAGGTGTAGCATATATAGAAGATGATGATGTTTACTTTTATGACACTACCAGAAGTAAAGATTTGGGAGTAGCTGTTATTCAAATAGATTGTGGTAGAAGTAGTAATAACACCACCAATCAATATTTAAGAACAGCTGATGGTGTGCAGATGAATAGAACTGGAATAGCTCTACCATATGATGCTACATTGGTGGGTATATCTATGATGGGGCAAAGAAATAATCAGACGTGGACAGCCCAAGTCAGAAAGAATGGTGTTGTTACAAATTTAGACTCTTTGACTATAACTAATGTTTATGAGAATCATACATGGTCTAAGGACACTGATTTTTCAGCAGGTGATAGGATACAAGTCTATATGAGTGGAACCAATATAAATCATCCGAGAGTTACATTATTTTTTAGGAGGACTAAGTAATGATATTCAAAGTTAGCACAACTGGGACCCCAACCTCTGTGGTACTTGAAGATATGGGTCAAAGAACATTAGACCACCCTACTGTAGCGTTGGACTTAGGATTGGAATATACGGATGATGAATTAATAGATTCTGGAGATCTGGCTTACGCTCTTGAACAAGGGTGGTTAATTTTAATAGAAAAGTCCGGTGGCACTGTAACTACAGAGGAATTAGATACCGCAGTTTCGGGCACAGTAGATTATATCGATGATGAGATCAGTAATATCGAGGCGTATGTAGATGCTACCACTAGTGGTTCATTTGCTTCGGTATTGGTAACTAAAAATATCAATCTATCACTCCCCACAGAATTTATTGATGTCCCATGGGAAATTACTGATGTAGAAACAGACCCCACTGTGATAGAACAT
>Ga0164310_10000174_pt1 | contig 33121 bp, 38 predicted proteins | sample GuaBasSedimGuay1_FD_121795 | JGI IMG/M metagenome (GOLD analysis project Ga0164310, IMG submission 121795) | Subseafloor sediment microbial communities from Guaymas Basin, Gulf of California, Mexico - Guay1, Core 4569-9, 0-3 cm | ecosystem: Environmental > Aquatic > Marine > Hydrothermal vents... | reverse complement strand
TAAAGTTATCCTATATAATGTATCAGCATCAGGAAAAGCATGGTCTAATATCAAATCAGCAGAAAAACATGGTGGATCCCAATGCCTAAAGCGGCACGAAAATGTCCTACCATCATGCATAGTTAAAATAAATTCACGTGTCAATTCATCAGTCAAAGACCTTAGTACTTCTACTTCAGAACGGGTTGCCCATGCATTATCAGATGTTAGTGTTATATCCCTACCAGCGTCATCTGGTACTAAAGATTCCCTTACAATATGTTTACCTTGTATGGTGCGCTTAGTATTAGCTTTAACAGCTGCCCATTCAAATTCATCCTGCCAGATCATTTCTTCAGGAAGTTCTATAGTATCTAAAGTAATCATGTTAAGCTATCGCCATCCCCATTTTTTTAAGTTCAGCTACAAGACTCTTAGCTGTACGTAAATCAAACTTACCAGGATACTGTTTTCCACCAACATTAAAATTAACAGTACCAACTACGGTATCACTTAATACACTTGTCTGTGCACTCATAGTGGAAGCTCCAGGCACCAACCCACCTTCAGCAAACCTAAAAGCAGGGAACTTCATCTTATTTAACTTTTCAAAGAATTCTACACCAAATTTTCTAACAGCAGGCTCACTTACTATATATTCACCTGGAGTAAGCATAGCACGTACAGAATCTGTGCCTACAGCAGCCCCAATAGGATATCCAACTGGACCACCTTTATGTAACCAATGCTTAACACTAACACTACCATCTGCTGTACTATATTCTTTCTTGAGATCAAACAATGCCTTAGCTAGTTCTATCTCTAATATTTGAATTTCATGAATCATTTCCTCTTCTCTTTGTTTATATTCATGTGCAGCATCATTACGTATTTTCTCAGATTCTAAAGCAGCTTCATTCTCTGCTTTTACTTTACCAGAATCGTGAGTACGGGTAGCTGTAGAAACTGCATTTTCATAAGTCTTAGTATCTAAGGCATCTTCAGTAGTTTTCTTTTCATTAGCAGCAGATGTCTCTAATGAGAACAACTTCAACATATTTGAATATTGATCCCTAGCAGTATCTGCTGCCCTTCTTGCACTTTTTATTTCTACTTCAAATTCATGTGTATCTGGCTTTTCTGGTTTCTCAGGCTCTTCCAATGAATTAATAGCATCGTCTTTATCATCATCTAAGGCATCATAAAATTTCACCTTCAAATCAGCAAGACTATTTAAGAACACGTTTTTAGTATTAGTGTCCATAGCAGGGGTAGTTAATATAGCCGTCTTAGCACTTGAAAATGCTGAACTTGGACTCATTTCAACCATACTAACAAAATGTGTATCCTTACCAGTAGCACTTTGCACAAAAGTATCAACTTGCTGTGCTATAGAAGCTGCACGTGGCCCTAATTCATTACTATGTTTAGCTGAACTTAGCTGTTTACTATACTCAGAATATTCTTTTCTGTAGGCAGCATTAGCCGCAGCATATTGATCTTCCAGATATTTCTTCTCTGCCTCTGCTTCAGCTTTTCTGTCTTCTGCTTCTGCCAATGCTTCTTCTAGTTCTGCTTTAGCATCTGCTTTTTCCATCTCTATATCAAGTAAAGTTTCCTCTAGGTCAAGTTTATTCTCCATCATTTCTTGTTCATATTCCAATTCTGCTTCAGCAATAGCAAAATCACGTTCCATGGCAAGTTCTTCTAGTGTATACCGTAATTCCTCTGCTATCATTTCTAATTCAATCTGCTCATTAGAAAGTATATAGGCTAAATCATCTTCACCTGATTCTTTTGCATACCTAATCTTCTCTTCATATTCAGCTGTAGTATTTTGTAGTTCGAATATTAGTTGCTCTGAGGCATTTCCAATATCGCCACCTACAGCCAAATGAGGGACAGCCTCTGAGAATATACTAATCATTCTCTTAGCAGCAGTTTTGCCCATATCTGTAGTCAACCCAAGTGCCCTATGAGCAAGATTGTTATGAAAAGAAGGAGCATTAACATGATATGTTACACCATTGATAGTAGTTGGAGTATATACCATTTTAGGGTTTGGTAAGAATGAAGGAAAATCGCTATACTCAGGATCTACCTCTCTTCTATTTAGTGCCTCCATAAATTCAACACCATAATGCTCTACAGCACTTTCATTAACTACGTATTCACCAGGAGTAAGCATAGCTTCTACAGAATCTTCCCACCTTTTCTTACCACGTGGAAATCCAACATACCCGCCTTTATTCAACCAATATTTTATACCTATATTCTGCTGTCCAGTAACATTGACCGGCTGAGGCTGACTAGCTTTGGCTTCTTCCTCTAACCTCTTTTTCTCCTCACGTATTAATTCATCATATGTTTGACGTAAGTGTAGCAATTCTAACTGCAATTCTAACTCTAATTTACTGACAGTGTGTGCTGTTTCTCCTTTAGATACAGCTATATTGTGTTTTGTTTCTAATTGTATTCTAGAAGATTCTAATTGAGCTTTTTCAGTCTCCATACTTTCTTCTTGTTGTGCTTTGCCTTCTAGTCCAGAAGTATTTTGCACAAATACTGAATTAGCCCTGTCTATCTTTTTATCAGCTTGTGTTATGGAATTTGTGTAATCAAATTCTATATCCTTTTCATCTGCATCTAAATGCCCCATCTCAACATTATACATCATTTCAGCATCAGAGATATCTTGCTTCAATGCCGCTACTTCACCTGTAGCCTCTATAACAGCTGTATTTAACTTTGTATAAATAGGGGATTTTATTTTATTATATGTAAATCTCTTATCTCCCTTACGTTGCCAATAATCTGCCCCTCCTACTGTAATGTAAGCACTGCTGGCAAAATTATCTTTTGCCATTTCCAACTGTGTCTCTGCTTTGCGTAAATCACGTTCAAGACCCTTCTTTTCTTTTAAGTATGCACGCTCCATATCTGCACGTTCTTTATTCAAATCAGATAGTGCTTCTCTATATTCTAATTCTGCATCATTCTTTGCTTCTTCATATTCATCAGTCTTGTCTTGCAGGTCTTGAGTAGCTTCTAACATCTCTTGTTCATATTCAAACCTTATTTCTTGTAATGTTATAGCTAATGTAGCAGCAAGTTCCTCAAGTTGCAGCTGCTCCATTTCAAGTAAGTAAACCTGTTCTTCATCCCCAGACTCTTTAGCAAACTTAATATCCTCTTCATACTGCTGAGTTATAATACTCTTCTCTTCCTCATATTGAGCCATAAGTTCAGAAACATTACCACCTGACTGTAATTTAGGTACAAGTTTAGAAAAGATTTTCATTAAGTTCAAAGCCCTAGCTTTTCCAGGGTTTGACTTTATTTTACTAACTTGAGAATCCACATGTTGATGAAACGAAGGGGCATTTATATTGTATACTACTTCGTCACTTTTGAATGGGGCTTTTGGGTTCATGGCTAATTGCGCCTTTCTACCCATCATAAAAGCAGCCTGTTGCGCTTTATCTACCATTCCACCCATATCAAAATGAGCTGGAAACGTCATAGCATTGGTGATATTGTTTACAAAACCACCATTGGCAAATTTAGATACAGAACTATCAAAATTCAATAATCCCATATTGAGCATATATAAGAATTTCTTACCATATTTTTCAACAGCAGATTTCTTTAATACAAACTCGCCTTTCATAAGCATGGCAGGCACATCATCTTTTGTACCTGAACCAGTACCTATAAATGGAGTAGTTAGCCTTCTAAATACGTTACCACCACCAGCATAATGTTCAGGCTCTATGTAACCACCATCTTCCTTTCCTTTCACATTAACAGTATGAATGTACACATACTTATGTGTCTCTTTTGGTATTTTATCTATAGCCTGTTTAGCAGCACGTACTTGTTCTATACCTGTTACTTCAATAATAACTTTTACTAATTTTCCTACTACGTCATCTACAGCTTTTTTCAAATCTTTTAATTTATCTAGGCCCTCTGTCTCAACTTTAACTTGTACTGTTTTAACTTCAGCAGCATCTAACTGCTCAACTATAGTACCAACTTCCTCTAATTTATCTTTACCTGTAACATCAGTCTCTACAGTAATCACCTGTTTTTCTTCAGTTACTTTAGTCACTTTTTCTGAAACAGTGTCAAATTCCTCAGCATCTACATTGAAAGACACATTGACTTCTTCATCGTTAAGGTCTGTAACTATTTCCCTAACATCTTCCATTTTGACACCAAGGTCTGTAAGAGAAGTTTGGAATTCTTCTCCACCTAATTCTACAGGTACTTCAATTTTCTTATCTTTCAAGTAGGCATCTACTTCATCTACAACAGACTCAGCTGCATCACCAGTCTGTTCTTTTAACTTATCCCTATCAATATTCATCTCAATAGGTGGGGCATCAGATTCTAACTTAGCATGGAATTCATCTACTGCCTCATTTAGTTGTACATTATCTACAGAAGGGGTAATTGGAGAACCCTCTATAGAATCTTTATTTCTGTCGAAATTATCTGACAGCCCTTCTATTTTTTCGTTAGCTTCAGAAGTATCAAACTCTAACTTAGTCTCTTTTGCTATTCTTTCTTCAAGATGGTCCATAGCCCCCTTGATATCTTCTATATGATTGATTACCTTCTCTTTTAATTCATCAGGAAGTATATCAAGTGGGTTTGATTGTATATTATCGTTAAGATCTGTGTATTTTCTACCTAAGTCATCTACTATACTTATCTTTTCAGATATGCTACCATCATCTTCGTATACTATAGATTCTGCTATGTTAACATTAGGTATAGTATCAGCAAAATTTTGTAAGGCCTCCCTAGCTATATCCATTTCTTTTTGTGTAAGCGGTCCTAACCCCTCAATAGCTGTTAGCATATCTTTAAGTTTTTGCTTAGGGTCTTCAGTATTAAGGCCATCAAATAGCCCACTGAGTTTTTGGGCTACCGCATCTATTTTGGCTAATTCTTCTGGTCCTATTATCTTTAATCCTGAACCATCCTCACCAATACCTTTTATAGAACCCTGTAATTCATCTATATACGCTTTGGCTCTATCTATAGTATCCTTTATTTTTATATCTACTTCTAGTTCTTCTGGCACCTCTTTACGTAAATCAGGTACAGATTCTGGTGGGTTCAATTTTATGTCTACACCATCTTTAATCTGAGAAATTACATTTCCGGCAGCATCCAATATAGTACCATAAGAATTTTTAGCACTTTCACCCATTTGACCAAGTGCTGTACCAGTCTTCTGCATACTTTCTGATATAAGGCTGTTTGCCTTTCTTTGAGAATCTGTCAGATTAGTGTATACCTTTTTACCGTTTTCCTCAATTACCCTATATCCATTCTCAGCTATTACTTTAGTCTGCTCTTGTATCTCAGAACCCATTTGCTTATATTCTTGGGTAATTTTATCTGCTACTTTTTGATCAGATCCTGTAGATACTTCAGGGGCAGCTATTGTTTTAGCTTTCTGTTCAGCGTTAGGGGCTAATGTACTATACAAAGCAGACAGTGCTTCAACTTGGGTCATTTCTGCTTTTATATTATTTATAGCAGTAGAATGTCTAGCATCCTCCAATTGTTTTACAGTAGTATAAATTCCCTCCCGTACACCCAACTCTTCTTCTAATGCCTTTCTAATAGCTTTCTGAGAATCCTCGAAATCGCTAACTATCTTACTGTGTGCCTTCTCATAATCACTAAGGGCTTTCTTAAGCTCATCTTGTACAGTCCCTTTATCTTCTTTATACTTAGTTTCTCTTTCCTTACCTTGTATAGCAGCTAATGCTTCCTCAGATTTAATAAGCAGTTTGTTGGCTTTAGTCATGCCATCAATAGATTTTTTCTGCTTATTAAAACCTTCAGCTAAATTCTGAGCCTGTTCCGCTTTTTTAGCTGCCCGTTTTATAATTCCTTCATCATTTTTCTTTATACCTTCAGCTAAAAGATTCTCAGCTTCGCGCATTTTGGCATAATATCGACGTTCATTATCTCTGGCTTTTTGTTTACCAGACATACCCTCCTGCTTTTTACGGGCTATCTTATCTTCTAAACTATCCTCTAACCCTGCTATAGCATCTCTAAGATCTTTTTCAGCCTGTAATTTATCCTTTCTATAGTCTTCTTCTAACTTATCTAATTTCTTTAATTGTTTTTCCCTAATATCCTGATACTTATCCCATACCTTTTCCTTATCTTCCTTATACTTCTTTTCTAGCTTCAACTGCTTTTGTATGTTTTTAGAATGCAGCTTATTTTCTGTGGCTAAATCTTTCTCTAAGTTATCATAATCATCTTTCATATCCTCTAGCGCACTATAATAATCAGCAGCATCCTCTAACAAACTAGCTCTATGTTCTTTAGTCAACTCCTCTATCTTTTTATTTGCTTTGTCAATCTCAGCAGTATTGTGAGGATTCAACTCTTTTACACTATCTCTATAAGCTATAGCTGCCTGAATAGCCTTAGAATAATAGTTCTCTTTTATATTAAATTCATTATCTACAGACTTAGCTAGATTCTCTTCGTTTTTAGAAGCAAACACTTTATTTAGTGCCAATTCATCTTCTAATGAAGACTTTAATTTTGCTAATCTATTACTAAAATCATCTTCTGTGACTATATCTATTTTAGCCCTCTCCATAGCCTTTTCGTAGTCTAAAGCAGCCTTAGCTAACATAGCCCTACGTTTATTTAGATTAGTCTCTAAATTAGCTGTCTGTATATCCTCCTGACGTTTACTTTCTGCAGTCATCTCCTTCATTAACCGCACATATACAGGATCACCAAATTTCTTTTTCTGTAATTCGTTAGCTTTCTTAACTAACTCTGAACGCTCTTTCTCATGTTTAACATCAAGTGCAGCTAAATCCCTAACCGCTTGTTTCTGTTCCTCACTACCAAATTTAGAAGTTGAAATTATCTTTTCTAATGCTATAACATTTTTATCGTATTCTTCACGCTCTGCTTTTATAGCAGAAACTAAAGACAATTGCTGGTTTTCAAAACCCTGAATACGTAACTTTTCAGCATCAGTAAGTTTATTCACTGAATCTTGTAAATCAATGTACGACCCTTCCTGCTTATTAGATAAAGTCTCAAATATAGTGCCTGACTCTTCCCATTTAGAAACAATGGCCTCTTGCTGCTCCTTCACAGCTTTTGCGTACTGTTCAAAATTCTCTATTAGAATAGCAGTAACTTCACCAGAATCACCAGCAAGGGCTCGCATAACTTGTGGTACACGTAATAATTCATCAACAGTCATATCAACATTAATGAAACTTTTATCAGACAATGACTGTAAAAATTCATTAGTACGCAAATCAATATCACGCAATGCCTTTACTACTCCTTTAGAATACTTATCTAAATCACCTGCATCCACTAATTCTTCGACTCTTCTACGGAATTCATCTATACCCATCTCACCGCTTTTCAAAGCAGCTACTAGGTTATTCATTTCAGAACCAGAACTAGTGAAATTACCAAAGAACCCCTTGAACATACCTGTATTTTGATTAAAGGTAGCAGAAAGTGACTGTACACCATCTATCATCGCCTCAAATTCAACTTCTTTGGCCTTCTGTGCATAGTATTCTAATGCATCTCCACCATCTATAATCTCTCCTGATAACGCATCTATGGATTTCATAGCAGCAGTAGCAGAAGCTGACATCACACCATTTTCATTAGCTACTTTAGCTAATTCTGCACGTAGTTCTTTATTCCTAGATAGGTACTTATCTGAAGAATAATCTAACCCAGAAATATCTGTTTTATATGCCTCAAAAGATTTTGATAGACCAGCCACAGCCTCAGAAAGTTTGAACGCTTCTTTAGTAGCTTCTCCAGCTCCAGTAACAAAATGTTTCTTAAATGCAGACCAAGCTACAGTGGCGGCAGCTATGGCAACAGCTATAGCTGCATATAGAGCTAACAGAGGCCCCAATTCAACCAGTGCAACTTTAATAGCAGCTCCAACACCTTTAATAGATTTTGATGCGGTGGCAGCAGCTACTCCAGTAGCATTTAATCCCATACCAGCACTCAAAGCTGCTTGTCTCATCTCATATAATTGTACAGAAGACAATTGACTACTAGCCCCTACTCCTTTAATCTGTACACGTGCCTCTAACAAGAAATTTAAAAACCCAACAGATTTTAAACCCATCATGGCACTTTTCATTAGTGCAAACGCTTTTGCTACCGCTAATATCTTAACAGACATTACTCCCATCTGAACTGCTAATTTACCTATACCAGAATTAATAAATGCAGTAACAGCATCTACTAATGATCTAAGTATATCAACAAGGCTTTTCATACCAGCTATTAAACCAGCTTCTCCTAAGGCTACCATTACTAAACTTAACTTATCACGTAAGTTCTTAAAGGATACCCCTAAACCTTCCATCTGTATATCTGCCATTTCAGCAGCAGTACCAGATTCGCTGATAACTTCTTGCATAGATTTAAAAGCAGAAGCATCTTGTGTTAGTGTCAATGCAGCAGCAGCTCCACGTTTACCAAATAAATCAAAAGCCACTGATGAATCTGTAAGGACTATACTTAAATTGCGCAATACAGTATCTAAATCATTATATTGGGGGCTAAGTTCCTCAAGGGACATTCCAGATAATGCTATAGCTTTAGCAAGACGTTCATTAGGGTCTACAAGTTCAGCTATTACCCTACGCAGGCCAGTGCCTATCTTACTGGCTTTTAAACCAGCATTGGCCAATACAGCCATCGCTGTGGCTGATTCTTCAAATGATATGCCTGCATTTTTTGCAACAGGCCCTACATAGTTAAATGCTGTTACTATTTTATCTATAGTTAACTTGGATTTGTTAACAGCATTAGCAAAAACATCTGAAGCCCTAGCAGCATTTAATTGATCTGCACCATAAACACGTATAGCTGTAGAAACTAAATCTACAGCTGTACTCATACTAGATAAAGTACCTGTAGCAAGATTTGCTATGCTCTGCATAGCATCTATACTTTCTTGGGCTGAAAAACCAGCTTGTCCTAGGGTACGCATACCTACCGCAACTTCAGAGGCAGAGAATTTTGTATCAGAAGCTACCTGTTTGATAGTTTCTCCCATCTGTTCTACCTGCCCATCAGTAGAAGAAGTAATAGCTTGCAAATCTTTTAGTGCCTGATCATAATTTATTATTTCTTGAAACCCAGAGTAAAAAGCCTCCTTTAAACCAATAATACTATCAGCAATCAAACGATACACAGCGTATCGTTCTACTTTCTGCATAAATTTATTATAAGAACTATCTACTTCTTTTACACTTTTATTAAGTGTACGCATGCTCTTAGATGTACCAGTAGCAGCAGTACTGGTTTTGTTCAGGCCACTATTTATAGATGGTATTGTATTAGATAAAGAAGCTATTGAACTGGCAAAGGAGTTTACATGGGTAGCCACTTTACCTAGATTAGAAAAATCCAATTTAGCTAATTTTTGTAATGATACTATAAAATTATCAAGGCTTGGTACTTTAGTAAGACTTGAGAAAGTGCGTAACGCATCTCCTATATTCTTTAAATTAGAAACACGTATACCCTTTATATCTTTTAATTTATTAAGCTCTGCTACTAAAGTGCCTATCTTGGTAGCGCCTGATATATCTAACTTAGAAAATTTACGTAGGGCATCAGCTATCTTTTTAAGATTTTCAGAACGTATGCCCTTTACATCTTTAAGTTTAGATAACTCCTCAGCAAAGGAACCAAGCCTCTTCTGTGGTAAATTCTTTATTTTACTGTACTTATTTAGTGCAGTTGCCAATGAGGATAAATCTTTAACAGGCACTCCCTTTATAGCAGCCAGCGCCTTTATAGATTTAACAAAATCTGTTAAATCAGGTGGAGTCTTGATAGTCTTGAGTTTTACTAGACTATCTATAAAATTTTGAAAATTAGGTGGGAACTTTAGATCTTTGAAAGAAGATAGGGCGTTACTTAGCGCTACTACTTTATCTGTGCCGCCTTTACTCCCTATCTTAGATAGACTCTCTGAAAATGGGGCTAAATCTGGTACACTATTTTTTATAGTACCTAAACTGGTAGCAAATTGCTTGATACCATTATTAGCAGTACGTAGATCCTTACTAAGATCTTTTATAGGTTGTGTCAGTGCTTGTAAACTATCAGCTATACCAGCTATTTTATCCTTAGCATCGCCTATAACATTAATAGCAATACTGACTTCTCTATTCACGTCAGCCATAACACACCTACTGATTTTTAGCCATAAAAGATGCTAATCTTCTCCAATCAGCATTTACTTTATCTATTTCTTCTTCCTCTGTACGCAATGTTAAGGAATCTAATACTTCTTTGATACCATCATGTTGTAGATTAGCCCCCATCCATAAATGAGATAGGTTTTCTTTGCGTTCTTCTGCCTCTATCTCTACAACAGTTTTAAAAAATATGCCTATTTCAGCTAACGAATAAGTTTTCAGGCTTGACCAAGAATGACCGTGTTTTATTAGCTTTTGGATCGCTTTCGCGATTTCGGCTTCGGTGTTTGGGTCAGATTTAATTTTCCGGCCAAGCTCTTTCAAATATTGTTCAAACAACTCTTTAGACTTTAAATTAACTTCAACAATACTATCCACTATTTTAAGTACAACTTCTGGTGATAAAATAGCAAAATCACTTTTCTTCATTTTTAAAACAAGACAAATTTCGTCACACAAGAAAGAGTATCCAAAATCTATCATAAGGCATATATTGTGCACAGAAAAACAATTATCCAATGTGATGCCATTATCTAATAATTTATTCTTAATAGCTTTTAACTTGGCAATAACTTCAAATAACTCTATTACAGTATATGGACGTACCGTATATAAACAAGTGCCTATATAAACAGTATTAACAATATGTAGCGCTTGTAGATCATGTAACATTTTTTACTGCATCTAATGCGTATATAGCATCAGACAACTTTTCAAAATAACCAATGTGCTTCTTCTTATACCTAGCGTGCCACTTCTTTGTTCGTTTATACCAGCAAACACCAGGATGTGCGGATACAAACTTTCTATTACAACAATTTTCACTTCTAGTTACAATAGAAAGGTTATCTATCTTATTATTATGCCTATTTCTATCAGCATGATCTATTTCTTCATCCACACCTAAAGTACCATAGAACATCTTCCATATAATTCTATGCGCTACATATAATTGTTTATCCAAAGTAACACAAATATACCCATTTGAATTACTTTTGGTGCCTGCAACAGATCCTACTTTTATGTTATGCGCGGCAGGGTGTGGCATACTCTTCCAATATAATAACCCAGATTCTTCCTCATACCTGAAAACCTCCAACAATCTATGTAGTGAAGGTAATTCTTTACGTGGAAGGCACATTATTTGCTCCGTTTTCTGGGTTTTCTAGATGCTGGGACAGGCCCCAAATTAAATTTAGTAGCTAAAGACTTGAAGTTTTTTTCCAATTTCTCTTTGGATTTCATATTAACTTCAATAACTTTGTCTAAAACTTCTACAACTACCTCAATAGGCAGTACTTGAAGGTCTTCAATAGCAATATTAGAACCCTCCTCCAAAACATCAGGGGCATGTTCCAATAGAATAACAGCCAATTTTAATAAATTCTCAGGCTGGTTATAATTATCCCATGTAACCCCTTCCTCTGAAAGTATGGAACCAAATCCTTTCAGCTTACGGGCAATGACTGCTAATTGTTGGATACTTAATGGACGGATATCTACGGTGTTACCACAAATATCTATGGTGTCTCCTGGAAATAGAGACTCTAGGTCTAGTTTCAATCGTGTGCGGGTAGCCATTTTCTTCTTCCTTCTTGTTAGGCTTATGTAAAGGCAGGGTGGGAGGGGAAGGTTATCCTCCCACCCCTAGGTCGGCATTGGGGAGCAGACCGTATTTATACTATTGCTTATACAATAGTGATTGTCATATAAGGACTGTCTGGATGATTAGCAGTATCCTTAAGAATTTCACCGCTAAACCCAAGGGTAGACCAGTCATCACCAATCATAGCAGTATCGCCAGATGGGGTCAGAGATACACGCCAAGCTTCCAATTCCTGTTGAGTACCAACCGGATTATCAGAAACGAACCGCAGTCTACCTTCAATAACAGTCTCATTGAACGCTTCTACTTCAGTGTATGTAATAGAACCATACGTGTAGTCTACATCTATAGAACTACCATCAGTGATGGTACCACCATCAGCAGCAGGTACAATATAAATACGACCAATAACATCATCTTTAAGGGTAGTATCAATAATGTAGTCCGCAGGTGAGGTATAACCAGAAATAGTCACAGCAGAAATATCTCTGTATAACAAATTAATACGTCTACCCTCATAAGCAGTATGAGTTTCTGCAGTAATGTTACCACCAGTCTGCGTAACTTCATTCAGGGTGGCCATTGTAAGCAGGGCAAGATTTTCTTTGTTGACTTCATCAAGTGTAAAAGTAAGACCAGGAGTAATCTGAGAAATAATCTCCTTATCTTTAGACTTCAGCCCACCACGAGAACTGAAATGCTCCAGTTTCTCTAATGCAAGGTTAAAGCTAAAAGCAGGGGCATTTCCAAGATCACGTTCTCCGGTGTACTCAGAGCTTGTAAAATCGTACTTATCAAAATATACTACACCTTTCACTATCTTCAATTAGGCTCGCTACTACCTAATCCGCCGTATGGCAGCTGCATGTTTCCATGCAGATGAGACTATATCATTATCCTATGTAGGATAACCCCCATTTCCACTCGCTTGAGTGTACTCCTTTCGGATAGTCGTTGCACGTTTCTTGTCGGGTAAGACTTCGCTCAGGATTACCTTCAACACTACTTGTTAAGGATTTCCCTGAATTAGAGGGTTTTGCAAATGCAATTACTTGCATAGGGGGCAATTAATTTTACCCAAGGTGTAGTTGTCTGTGCTAGGGGAATTAGCCATTTTTGGATCCTCCAAATAATTATTAACTAAGTACCATGATTAACATGGAATTTATACTCAATTTCTTTTGATTTACGCCAAGCAACAGCGTCCTCAAAATTTTGATGGTAAGTAGTCTCACGCTTTTTATTCTTAGTTATAGACCCGACCCATAACCCAGATACGTGTTTACTTACACCTATAGTACCAGAAGAATTGTTAATAGGCAACGATTGATTTCGCATATTAGTAGATTGATCCACTAATTTTAAATTATGCCAAGCATTATTTAGCCTATTTCTATCATTATGCTCTATTTGTTTATTATTAGGAATAGTACCACAAACCATTTTCCAAATAATTCTATGAACATAATAGTGAGTACCATTAAGTGTGACTTGTAGGTACTTTCTAGACTTCCAACCAGCTTCAGAACCTATTGTAACACAATTAGCCACTCTTTTCTTCCAATACAATTTACCAGATACTCTATCGTATTTGAACACAGAATTTAGATACTCTGCATCCGGTAGTTCAATATACTGCATATTTACCTCTCAAGTAAATAACTCATTGCTAAATAGTGGAAGGTGCTGAGAAGGCACTTTTCGGGGGCGACCCTATCCACTAAGGTTAGTTGTCTGTGCTAGGGGAATTAGCCATTTTTTGGGTCCTCCATTATAGTTAATTAGTAAGTGCCCATATCAGTGTAAACTAACATCAACACTAATTGCATACCTAATACATCTGGTAAGCCGTATCCAGTAGGTCCTTCTGCGCGAATTTCTCTAATGAAAGTGTTATTATCGGCCACAATAACTCCACCATTAAAAACAACAGATCGCACATCTGTATATAACTTCTTTATATCTGTATCTCTATCAGTAACTATTTCTAATGTTACTTCAAGATTTCTAACACAGGGGTACCCTGTATTGTTTCTTGTAGCAGGTTTTACAACGTCATCAACACCCTCTATCATAAATACACAGGGTAGAAAATTCTCATCTATTGGTTTAGTTGGGGTACGTTTGAACGCCCGTAAACCTAAAGAATCTTTATCGTTTTTGACACGGTTGTATATTTCCAATAAACCGTTTTCTCTATTGATCACTTAAATGCCTGTATAGCAGAGTTAGCTAGTACTTTAGTTAATTTATCTTTGTATTCTTTATTAAATTCTGGTAACATAGTACCACCTACTGCTTTAGCAGACCAGACTAAGCCATCTTGCATATCTACACCAGAACTTCCACCCTCTACAAAACTGACTACCCAAGGATGTGATGGGAACTCTTGTGGATCTATACCAAACTCCAATGCAGATGCCTGTTTCAATGGGTTCAATATCATACTATTAGCTATAGTACCAGTACCTCTAGTTTTATTTACTCTCCAAGATCTTTTGTACCTTCCAGTACGGACTGGTGATTTTCTAGATATTCTATCACGTAGTACACGTGTTTCTACATCTAACGTATTACGTACATTCTTTTGTAGTTTACCATACACAGACCCAAAAAATTTTATTTCTCTATTCAATGTGCCCATTACACATTCCTCAAAAGAAAAGTATACAAAGCCTCTGCAGGGTCTGTGTTGTAGGCTATTATAGAATACTCGGTACCATCATCTTTTTTTACTATAACATCTTGTGTAGAATACTGCGTAACACCTTTATCACGTAACTGTTTACCCCTAATCAATCCTTTTACGTCAGTAGGCTGTATTAATGCTGAAAAAGATAAAAACTGAACATCACGTTCAGAAAAATTGTCAATTATCATATCAACAGTGTATTCATCTCTATCTACAGTACCAAAACCGTCATCAGTGATAATTGTATAGTCAACTTCAACTATAAGGCTTTTGAATACCTTAAAAACAGTCTCAGCGGCCTTATTAAACGTGTTTTTTAATGACACTATACCTTACCCCTTAATTACGCCCTTATGAGGCGTACAACGCCAATACCGCTCTTAGTGGTCAGCCCAGATAATATTTTCCATATTTTGTCAGGTATGGTATCTGGTTTGGTATTATACATACCATCATCTGTTTTAAGCATCAATGAACTGGCACGTACTTCAGATAATCCAGCTAAGTCTCCGTCAGCTGTCCTGTCTACATCAAAAGATGATAATGCTAATTCATATACAGCTACTTTTACATCATTAGGAATAACATCTTCTGGATACAGCTCCCCAACTTTATCATACACACCAGACCTAGGCCAATCCATAGCCTGCGTACCAGTCACCCTAGTACCCTTCCAAGTGACGTACCAATCAAGTTGGGAAGAAGCTGTAATCAGCATTTGTTCCTGATTCTCTACTTCTTCCCAACTTTCAGCGTGCGCCCTGTCAGCAAAGTATGCATTAGCTTCGGCCAGTGAAACATAACTGTTGGCATCAGCAGAACCTACAGTATTATCTAAAGCCATAGCTTACTCCTTACTTCTTGGCAACACTACGACGTTTCTTGGGGGCAGTCTTTGGCCTTTCAACCTTTGCCTCATCCGTAGTATCAACCTTAACATCAGCTTTTGCTTCTCGAGCTTTTACTGCTTTAGCTTTCTTTACGGCTTTTTTTCTTGACCACCCTGCATTTTCCATAACCGGCACTTGATCAATGTCTGCAAGACATTCACTGCTGCCCTTATACATTTTGATAACCATGAGTAAATCTCCTTATATGTTAATTGCAGGGCAGCTAGAATGTCACCACCCTGCAATTTACCTATTGCTTACTGACTGTCAGCAAGGATAGTGATTCTACGCGGATCGTGCGCAAATGCACCACATAACAGGTCAAGAGACATGGTGGTCTTCTTGGTGTTAATATCGTAACCTTTCACGATGCGGATACTTACGCCATTGTTAGAGGCTGTAGCGGTAACTTTATCTCCAGGCAGGTCAAGCATTGGGAATGCGACTGCCAACGAACGGTCATCGAAAATAGCACCATGAATATCAAAAGTAGTGCTAGCACCACCTACCAGAGTAATAGCAGCATTATCGCTGATAATTTCAGTGATAGGATCAACCAGTGAAACAGAAGTAGCGCCCTGCAGATCAGCAATGTCCGCTGCTACAATAAGAGGCCTACGACAACCAGCCACCAAAATTCTGTCACCTGTCAACAGTGTCTCATTAAGAGTACCACCATCAACTGTCAGTGTCTTAGAACCAATCTTATTGTCTGTGGAAGTGGCATTATTGGTAAGTAAGGTACCAGAAGCCCCAAGGGTACCATTAGTATGAGTACTTTCAGGGAAGGTAATTGCTGAATACCAATCCATACCCATTACTGTACCCATCTCACCAGTACGCAGAGTGGTTTCACCAGCAGCACCACGTGTTTGAGACTGGTTAAACCAAGTCTGTCCAAGTAAATTAGCTTCGGTAGCCAGATCTACAAGGCAAAAACGCTGAGTACTCAGCTGTTGAATAGTTGCATACTTACGTGCCAAAGCTATATCTGCGGCATCGGCAAACAGATCTGCAGAAGTATACAGACCAGCCCCCTGCAGAATTTTACCAGCAACATAAGTCTCTGTCATTTCAGCAAGACGGTATGCAGCAGGACGAATAACTTGATCACTGAAAGAATCCAGGTCAAGAACTTCTTCACGTGCAGTAACTTCTACAGAAATATCCAGGTGTTTCTCAATAGTCATTGGACGACTAGAGGTCTGGATATCCTGAATGTTAATACTACCAGAGAAATCCTCTGCATAGTAATCACCATGTGTACGGAAAGATACCGTATCACCTTTTTTCCAACCATTAGCACGTGTGGAAAACTCAGAAGAGTTATCCTTAGCACACATCTTTGTTACTACAAGAGCATCTTCCAGATGTGTAAGTGCTTCCTGGGCAATAATAGAGGGGTGTTCCCAGATGTTAGCCATTTTAAATTCCTCCAATAATATCAGGTACTTAACAACACCTGATGATTTATCAAATATTGTCTAGCTGGACTGAAATAATCCAATTCCAGACACTGTTCAGCAGCATATCTAGCACATACTGCATCTACTTTATGTATATAATACCCAAGCCACTTAAATTTATTACCGACTATTATTTTAGCTACCCACTTGTTATGAGTATTACACCAACCAACTCCTTTAACACCACTAGTATTATTACGGGCGGTATCAATATTTCTCATGTTAGTTGATTGAGAACATTTCCGTAAGTTACAATACCTGTCATCATCCCTAACCCTATTAAGGTGATCTACTTGTCCCTCTGGAAATTCTCCCTCCATATACAATATAGCCAAACGTCCTGCTCTGTAGCATCTACCCTTAATTTTTATTTGGGTGTACCCTTTATAAGTATGGGTACCAGCCACAGAACCTACCCTATTACTAATTCTATGTACTTTCCACGTAAATAAACCAGTTTTAGGGTGATAATGCAATACCTTCTTCAATTCAGCTTGAGTAATCATTTTAATCTCCATTAAAATAACTCTATACTACAATGAGGCAGGGAGTGAGTAGCTCCTTTTCGGTGATCAGCCTATCCTCATAATCTAAACAACAAATCTCTTACATATATTTGCCATTTTATTTTTCCTCCAAAGGATTCATATTATCATTAGAGTTTCCTATTATAACTACGTACAACATTGGCCGATAAAACTGCTTAGTTCTATAATTCCTGTGGCCCCAAGCCATTTCAAATCCTCTGGATTCTACATAGGAATATATTTTATAGTATAGTATCTGTTAAGAGGTGTCAAGCAGTTTTTAAAAATAATTCTCATTCTATGAAACTACCTGACACCCCCGTTTTACCTACGCACCTTGCATCTTAGCACGCAATTTTCTGTAAGCTGCCATATTTCCAGCCTTAGCATATGCAGCAAGTTTTTCAGTAGTGTCAGCATCTCCAGTAATGTTTCCACCACGTGCGCCGACACCTTCAGAACGAGGCCAATAATGAGGACGTGAGGATTTCAGTGACTCTACCCAAACAGCAGGAGTAAGTACATTACCATCTTCATTCTTCATTAATTTACCGTCTGATGTACGGGCCTCAACACTGCCGTCTTTACCAAGACTAAACAAAGATTTTGCATTAAGCAATAAATCTGGTATAGCTTCAGTAATAACACCAGCCTTGACAGCCACCTCCCGCAAAGTATCATCCATTATCTTGGTCTGATACAGGTTTTTGTACTTATCCTTACTACCAGCTATTTCTTCCAATTGGCTAGTAAGTTCGTTAAGGGTTTGTTCATGCTCAAGTCTCATAGTAGAAGTGCGCTTTTCAAGCAATTCATCAAATTTACCGTCACGGATCATCTGAGCTTCTTCACTCTCATTAATGAACTTCAAAGCCTCCAAGGCTTTTTCAGGGTCTTTGATTTCAGAAAATCTTTGAAGTTTTTCCTGAATTGTTTTCTTCTCACTAAGCAATTCTTCATTCTTAGCTTTAAGCCCCTCTACAGCCTCCTGAATTTTGGCGTCTATACTTTCAGTAGTCGCCTTCATTTCAGCTTCGTACGCTTCTTCTGCTTTTTGACGTAAGTCTACATCTTCAATAAAATCGAACTTCATTGTATCTCCTCCAGAGATAATATTACAGGGGCCTCCAGCCCCCAAGTTAGTGCCCTAAATGGACGCCTATACTTTACTTTTAACAGGTTTTTTAACCTTCTTTTTATTCTTTTTTAATTCAGCTGCTTCATCAGGGTCTTCCGATCCAACAGTACCAGATTTCTTTCCAGGCATTGGATTTCCATTAGAATCAATTAAATCAGCACCAGTAGGTATCACATCATTAGTCAATCCAGCTTCCTCAAATATTTCTTTACCCTCAATTAACTGCTCCATATACTCTTTGAGGCTTATAGTCTGATCCAATAGTCCAGAACCTACAAGATACTTATGAATAACACTAAGTGGGACCACATTGTTTCCAAACCCTTCTATAATACTACGTATCACGTTAGAATCTGGTATACCATACGTCAATGCAGAAGGAGCGTCAACAACAATATCTTCTGGATTCCAACCAGCCCATTTACACATTAACTGCAACCCACTTTTCAGGGCATTTAAAGCAGAAAGGTAAATACTATATATGGAAGCTGATTGAGTTGCCTGCCTTATACGTAATGCTTCTGCAGACTCAACCCCTTTTCTAGTATCAAGAATGGCTACGCCATGACGAATAGCTTCCTCATAAAGGTCGTCTATGTGCGTCTTCACATGCCGAAGGGCCGCCGTATCAGTTTCAGTGTAAAATATGCGTGCCTGTGGGTCAGGAAGTACTATCATAACAGACGAACCAACTACATTAGGCAAATCATCGTCATTTGAAGCCCCAACCATACATAAAGTAGGATTACAGCTCAAAAATTCACTATTTGCCAGATCAGCTTCCTTCCTATATATCTGTATTGAGCAATTTGCTACTGAAAGGAGTGGGATTGGCTGACTATCTGTACTATTATTGATGGAACCTGCAACAAATAGTGGAATTTCGTCTATTGTTTTGCCCATATACGTGGGTTTTGTCAAAAAATCCTCTAATTCACGCCCATCCTCTTCAAAAATATGAGAAACGTAGTGCCCATCCTCTAAAGTGAGTACTCTGTAGATATCAACAGTATCATGAGAGAAAATATCGTCAGTTTTGGGCATTTGTTCCTTCAAAGTACCCATAATTAGACTTTTTTCAGCTGCTACAGTCTCTTCTTTCCAATTTATAAAGGATTCTGCAGTATATTTAACAAATTTGAACTTATTTATATCACCAGATATGTCAACTACTACAGGACACCTTCCAGTTTGCAGAATTTCTATAACAACATCCATAAAAAGCTGCTGTATAGTACTTCCATCCTTGGTAGCATCATCTAAAATGTACTCAAGTTGTTTTGGGACATTAAATTCAGGGAGTTTTGTAATAATAACACCCAAAGCACCGGCAAGTGCATAAGAACAAATCTGAGGATAATGCGCTCTTTCTAAATAAGCATCATACGCTTCAGCATACTCCCCTGTCATTCCTGCAGGTCTTGGAAGGTATTTTTCACGTTTTGACTTAATTACAGACTCACTGTGAATACAATCACGTATCCTATCCCAATCTTTTTCCAATAATTCATAATCAGGGTGTTTTGTAGAAGGGTCAGAACCATCTACAATCTTTTGAGTTCCAGTATACACTTCACTTCCAGGTGCAATAGCCATTTTATTATCTCACTTTTAGTATTTAACCTTTCTTCTCTTCATCTTGGTAAATTTACGAGTCAAAAGGTATCTTGTAGAATTACTACTTAGTACCCCATTACCAAGGGCAAATGTATGAGTATCTTTTACAGACAAACAATAAGTGGGCTGCTTATCTTCTAAATATGATACCTTTTCTACGCCTAGAACGCAATGCTGTGCTGCACGGGCTACTACATGTTTTTCTAGAATAGTACTTGTTAACCGTAAATGTTTTGGAACATATGACACATCTTCTTTCAATATTGTCAATACCTGACTTTCTCCTGTAAGCAGATTTGCATTTACTGGAGCAAAATGTATTTTCCAATTTTGAATAATGTGTTTGGTGTTCTTTACCACAAAAAGCGCACGAGCGACTAACCTTGGCATGAAAGGCATCCTTAGTATTTTCGTAATGTTTAAAATGCCATCCTTTTCCTTTTTTACTTCCATGCCATTCTGAGGCTTTCTGCAGACATTCTTTTGGCATACCACGCTTATGTTCTTTTTGATGGAAGGAGCAGTGTATGGGGCCGTACAATAATTCAAGGTTTTCTGGCTGATTATTTGTTTTATCCCCATCATTGTGATGTACATGAAATCCTTCAGGTATCTCCCCGTAATTGGTAATGTACACTTTTTTATGTAATCTACCACCATCAGAATGCTGTCCTGCGCCTTTTCTTTGAAAGTACTCTCCACAAAGATAGTACATTTTTCCCTGAAATTCTTGTTTAGTTTTTGAAATAATTTTGACACGTTCCATATATTCTCCTGTACAATAAAGGGGATATTTACTATGCAATACGTATCTGGTAAAGTTAATAAGTCTTCTGCTGTAACTAACCCATTTGTAGTTAAAAACTCATGATTTGGGGTACAATCTACAAATGATTTATCTTCAAAATGAACCCTAACCAATGTTGATTCTTTATGTACCATCCTACAATCATAGTAATATGCAAATTTATTATTTACTGACAATACTTTACCTGAAGAACCTACTAATTTTTTAATAGGAATAATCCCTTTATCCGTAACAATTAATGTATCCCCATGTAAACAATCGTATGCATGATCTTCTTGGTTAGTATCCACATCTTCTGATTTCTTTTCGTCATACTGTAATAATGGAAATGTTCTTATATGGTGTCTGGCCCTGTCAAAGAAGTATAATCCAGGTTTTTCTAAATCACCTCTTTTAGAAGCAGCCAGCATCTGACGTATAATAGCTAATCCAGCAACACGGCTACCACTTCCTTTGTATGCTCTTTTCCAATGACATCCATGTGAAGCTAAATTACTACCAATACTTGTCCCATCCCGAACCTCATATATAGAAGTATCTGCTGGTCCAGAATATACTTTGGTACCATACTCTATTTCTAAGGCCCTGTCTTTTTCCAATACCCTTTCAGCTATTTCCTGGGATGTAGCCCTATCACCTTCATTGACAGTACCGTTCCATCCATATATTTCATCTATGATAATGACACTGCCAGCAGGTATGTAAGGTATATCGTATTCTGTATCTGGCTGTTCCCCATTAGATTCTACTCCATATGTAACAGCCCAAGGTTTCGCACTACCCCAGTCAAAACTTCTATAGATGTGCCAGGACTTAGGGAATTCAAAAGGAGCAAATATTTGCTTATCTTTATCCCATACATCAGTTAAAGCACCACCTGCTATAATATCCCATTCACCTAATACCCATGCTTTGTATTTAACAGGATCGTCTGCTACAGCAGCCAAAATAGTATTGACATAATTAGGATCTGCTTCTAACAAAGCAGTATTCTCTTCTAATTTAGATGGTATATTGACCCTTGTCTTTTTAGTTTCTTTGTCAAAAAATACTGTTTTTGGCGGTACTGGATCTATAAACCTAGATTTTACCCAACCATGCCCAGAACCACTGGGATTACAAGTGGACCTTATTTTTCTAGGCACATTTGGATTGCTACTACGATTAGTAGACATCATACGTAAATAGCATTCGTCAGTGGCCCAATTAGTCAATTCCTCCCAACCAAGGAACGGTATTTCCCATCCGTGATATCCCCAATAATCCTCTGGCCTTTTCATATTACGTAAATATAACATTTCACCAGATGGAAATGTCCATCTATGCTCACTACCATTATACTTAGCACCAGGAAATATTTGAGGTATCCATTTATTACATTTATTTATAACATCTATTAATTGTGTGTACTCCTGCCTAAAAATAATACCCCTCCAATCTGATCCGTAACCTACTCCTACACTTTGTAAGTAATCCATAAGTAAACAGTCAGTTTTACCACCACCTCTATTACCATGTAATAGTACTTCATCTGCAGGACATGTCAAGAAAGCTACCTGAGAACCAGGATGAGGCTTCCATACTACATTTCTCTTGCGAACAAATTTCTTACGGGCCATAATGTACTACTCCTGAATCCCCTTCCCTAGTACACTCTTGATACTCTACTACCTGAACACCATCTGCACAATGGGTCCTTGTAAATATTGCCCTCTTTCTCATAGTAGGATCGTTTCTATGGGCTCTGTACATAGCATTAGAGAAATAATCAGGATTATCTTTACAGAACTTCCTAAAGCCCTCAACTCTTTTCTTAATGGCACCTTCAGTACTGTTTGCAGAAGTAGCTTTCATCATTAATGAACAATCTAATCTGGCAAGGGCTTTCCTACTACGATCCTTAGCAGATCTACTCTGGTTTTTGGAGGTATACATCTTACCATTCTCCAAATTCCTAAACTTCCTACCCTGCTTTTTTCTCTTACCTGGCATGATTATTTCACACCCTTTTCCCATTCTTCAATAGATACTTGCCCAGGAACCATTAAAACCCCTGCTGTAACATTCAAATTCTTACTCTCTATCTTATCAGAGTACCCTAACTTGTTCCCAGTCAAAAATTTGTACAGCCCTGTATTGTATCCTCTATTATCCAAGTTTTTCTTACCTTCAGCTAACCACCAGCTCTCATGCAATGCCTGCCCTACTTCATAGGCTGTATTAAATTCGGCATACTTTTCAGCCCAATTTCTTATAGTAGTAACAGCTACTTCAAATTTGGCAGCTATTTCTATATCGCTAAGCCCATCCCGGCTCATTTCAATAAAAGCCATAGGATGATAAGAAGGATTGTACTTAGTATTATTCAACAATAATGGTGGGAGTATTTCGTCTGGTAGTACTAAATTCTCTTTTACTACAGGATCACCTCCATGTTTTTTACAAACATCGGTTTTACCTACAGCATAATTTCTGCACCCTTTTACTGAACATCTTTCTTTTGGGTATTTCTTTATTACTTTACAGTTTTTACTTTTAGGTTTTCTATTAGGGTCATATATTTTTTCATCAGGATCAATAGGAGTGTCATTATGATCTGTCTGATTACGGTTCTTTTTGGGAGTTAATTTACGTTTAGCCATGATGTACTCCTCAACTGAGTTCCTCTAGTGATTCGTTATATAACTTTAAATCTTCTGGTTCTAATAAATCAAGCACCATAGTATCTGTAATATAGCTACTTAATCCTTTACCTGTAGTACCATCCCATGTATTTATGATAGTGTGACAGGTATCTAATATGTGGTCATAGACTAATTTATCCCTTTCTCCACATATAACATAATGTAAGGCGCATATGCTATCTCTTACATTGATACTGGTTACTCTTCCATTTATTCTGGTAGATACTTTCATATCTTCTGACCTTCTTGTACCTTTTCAATTGTAAACAATCTCTCTTTTGGAATAAGCATATACCTTCGTTTTCTTAATGTCAAGCAAAAAGACAACTAAAATAATACACTACTCTAATAAAAAGTCAGAGATATGAGCAAGACAACTAAAATAATACACTACTCTAATAAAAAGTCAGGGGATAATCCCCCCACCCCCCTGTGTTAAAACAAAAGGTTCAAGGCTATTCAATAGCGTATCACGGTAAAAGTGATAAAAATTATCATTTTTGAAGGTAAAAAAGGTGAAAAAGTATGAAGGTAAAAATAACATAAAAAAATAGTAAGTACCACAAAGTAGTATAGCGCTAAAAAGCACAAAAAGGCTGTTTTTAACATGATTTAAAAATATAGGTACTTAGGCATACAAATTTTTTAAATTACGTTGTATAAGTAAATCAATAACTTATATAGGCTATTTTATGTTTTTACTAATTACCTGATTGATTACACTATAAAAAGCACAATAAAAAAAGTTTTATAAGTAAATCAATAACTTATGTATTTTTATAAATTATTTTTTGCTGAAAAGTAAAAAAGTATATCATAACTATACGTTTTTATTACATAAAAAATAAAATAAAAAAAATGTTGACAGTATAAACTGTTACCTATACTATGACAGTGAAGGTTGAAGTTACATAGCGGTACTAACAGCGGGCTGTTAGTTGAAACTGAATAGTTTTTTAACTTTGATTTCAGTGTATAAGGTAATCAGTAAACCTTGCAACGCGTGACGGCGTCAAGGCAAACCACAAAAATTGCAACAATTTCAACCTTTTATGGGCAACATGCATGGCATGGTGCTTGTATGTTGCTCAAATTATTAACCTTTTTTAATGAGGTAAACGTTATGGGTAACATTAAAACTACTGCAAAAACAGCAGCAAAAAAGGCAAGCAAAAATACCAATAAACGCGGTAGTTTACGCGTTACTGGTAAAGGCGCGGCTGCATTGCGCAAGTTTCAGCAAGGCGCAAACAGTATTACAGCCCGTAAAGGTTTTGATACTGTTCAAACCATGTTGAAACCTGCTGATAATTTAACAGTATTTGGTCATGACAACAATACAGCAAGTATTGCACGCGTTATTGACAAAGTACTTGTTGAATTTGTGAATGGCGCTGATATTGATAGTAAAGCGCTGATTGCTGCTTGTTTCAGTGCGCATACAACTACGTCACGCGTAGTTGGCAAACCTGCTCATGAGCAGGTTAGTGCAACGTATACAAAAGTAATCAGTCATTTGAAAGGGTTCAATATTGAATTGAACCATCATTTCAAATACTTGCGTAAACGTATGATCAAAAAAGGCTATACAGCAACGCAAATTGATGAAATTTGTACTACATTGTGGCCGGTAATTGCGCCCATACGTGCTGATTACATGCGCGCTAAAAAAGGCGCTGTACAGGCTGCAAAAAAGGCGCAGTACAGGCTGCAAAAAAAGCAGTAGTTAACCTGAAAAGCACAGGTACAGCTTGCACAGTGTACCTGTGCATTACTTAACGGGTGATATTATGGCAACGGTAAATGAAATAATTTTGACTGAACAGCAAATTGTTGATTCAGTCAAGTTTGTTGATTTGCTTGAATGTGGGCAATCATTACTTTGTAATGATGAAGCTCAATTTGAACAAATCATCATTGAAAATGAGTTGGCTGAAAAGGTTGAATTTCAACCAACTCATTCACTTGAAATTGTTGTTTAACCTGATTTTGTGGCTACTGCTGAAAAAGCGCAGTAAATAGCAGTAGCCACAAATTGAGTGAAAAACCTATATGATCAACCTAATGTATAGCATACGGTTTTTCACTCAATCAGGTATTTATGAAAAACGCGTTTTTCAAAGTATTCAACCATACTGAAAAACGCGTTTTTCACCTTTTAACATTTATTAAATGGGGTTAAGTTATGAATGATTTTGAACAATTATTCAGTAATTGTATTAATGCTTTCAATATTATTGAAAGTGAATTATTAATTGCTGAATGGCTGGCTGCCCGCGTGAATGAAGCGGTACACATTAATTTACGGGCAAATGACTGTAATGATAGCAATTTTACAAATTGTTTGCTTGAAATTGATAAGCGCATCACTTTTCAAGTGCGTTCACTGAAAAGTGAAATTATTGATACCGCACTGAAAAATCAATAAAAATAAGCGCTTGCTGGTTTAATTACTGGCAAGCGCTTATTTTTTTTTGTGCTTTTGACAGATTAGAACAGATTTCACGTATACGATCTTTGCAAAAAGATCTGACTCCATGACTCATTCGTAGGACCCTTGGACCCCACTTCGATTCTACATTCGTAGGACCCTTGGACTCCACTTCGATTCTACATTCGTAGGACCCTTGGACCTGCATCCTATTCTTACAACCCTTGGACTCTATATAAACTTAGACTCTGTATAAAATAAGTCATTCTAATCACTTGACATTTTGGTTCTTTCATGTTAGGGTTATTTAGTAGTTAAATATGTTATTCCCATAACGGGGGTGACGAACATAGGAGGCTGTTATGGCAAGAAAAAAGCGTGTACTGAGAATACGCCGTGAGGGGAAAGTTGTGAGTGAGACAAAGCGGCCCATTCGCAAAAGCCGGACCGTTAAGGTTAAGGCAAAGCGTTGGGATCAGATGTCACTCAGTGAAAAGCGTGCATCCGTTCCGTGCCCTACCCGCAAAGATTTGACCATGGCGCAATGGCGAGAATGGGGTGACGGGCTAAGGGTTCTACGCAGGTATGAGTATGAAAATGCAGATACCCTCAGTTTGGCTGAGATGCGTGATGCTGTAAGATCAATTGAACTGTGTTCTCAACTGCGGTTCATTTCTCAGTAAGGTGACTTGTGAGACTACCCCCGTAGGGGGTAGTTCTCATTCATTCAAATCAGGAGGCTATTATGGGACAGTACGAATTGTTTATTGAAAGGATTGTCAATGAAGAAGTTTATTGCACAGATGTAGTGCTTATAGGAACAAGGGAACAGTGTATGAAAGAATTAAGAAGCTGTATCAGTTCTATTCACCAAGTTGGGTTCCTTGTTGATGATCTGCCTGATGTTCATGATCCTGTAAAATCATTCAACAGAATTGAGCAATCAGTTTTTACCAGACTTGGGACTGAGAATGAAACCCACACAAAGTTCGTTGTATGTCCGGTCTGAAATAGTAAAGTGAGATATACCCCTACGGGGTATATTCTCATTCATTCAAATTAGGAGGCTATTATGCTCTCGAAAGAACAGGTTATCAAACGATTGGAAAAGAAATTCCCAAACATCAGCGGCATCTGTGATGGTGGTCCAATGGGATATGGTCCGGAGAGTGTACTCTTGGGTGATGCTGCAGAAGGTGGGACTATTAATGATTTTCCTGCTTGCAACTACTATGGGTGGGAGTCTGATCCCAAAGAAAACATCTGGATCATGGGTGTTCATAAAGATCTGTACAAAGAACTCGGTGATATGGGATGGTATGCAGAATGTTACGATCCTGGAACATTCATTGCTTATCCTGTATAGGGGTATATCTATAAAAAGGAACCCGTCAATGTTGAAAAGGGGGATATATAGGGGATGTGACCTGTACCCCTTCGGGGTACATGGTCAACCCTTCTGGCAACTTGCAGGTTTTGATCTTTTATGTTATGCTGTATTTGAAGGTAAGGCATAAAGTCTTGCTACAACCTAAAGGAGTAGGCTATGAAAGTTACATCTTTTGCATTACAGGGTGATGATGCCATTTCTTTGAATGGTGTTACGGTCAAGGCCCACGAATCCTTGCATGAATATGATGTGCCAAGATTGATTGGCCATATGTGGGATTTGCGTAAGGCCATTGATCTTTTGCGTAACCTTACGTATGCCAACGATCTGACTGACGCGTCAGTACTGATTCTTGAAAAGGAATTCACTGACACATATACAGATTTCAAGTTTGGCTTTGACGAGAGGTAGTAATATATATGGCAAGAATGGTACCCCTACGGGGTACCTATCTTATTTACTAAAAACAGGAGGCTATTATGTTCTTTGAAGAACAGAAGTACCAGAATTTTGTCAGCTGTCGTCTTAATTTATTCATCAAAGGGTATACAGATATAGATATCAACTTTATAGAACGTGTGATTCTGATACTCAAACAATTATCTAAGGGGTAGGATCTTATTTAGCATACCCCTCTTATACAAAGGAGTAGATATATAGGGGTGGATATAAGAATAGATACCTTGGATATACTGGTGGTGGATATATAGGGGTGGGACTGTTTTCAAGTACCCTCTTGTTTTAAAGAAGTGGATATATAGGGGTATACAGTCGTCTGACCTGATTTTCTATATGTTCGTTACACAATTAGTAAATTTTAGATGATTTTGTATTATCTAATAAAATCATATATTTATCTTCTTTTTTGCATTACCTGACCCCTTAGCGGCGAGTTAGAAAAAACTATATTTCTTATCTACACAATACTCAATAATGCTTAGAAATGCTCAATAATGCTCAAAATTAGATAATATCTCTATGATCAAGACATAGCACCCTTGTGGACTCTAACTTACTTGAATTACGTTCTTTTTATTGACATTTTAGTTCTTTTGTAGTATGCTGTATTTGAAAGTGAGGCATAAAGCCCCACACAGCAACTAAAGGAGTCTATTATGTGTAAATCAAGCGAATGGTGGTATGAAAACGGATGTGTTGACCGTGAGACCCACCCTGAACCTGGGAAGGAAGGTATGAGCAAGTATCTGTGTGATTGCTGCGGATGCGTACTTGAAGTTGCTGAGAGGCCCTGCTTCTTCCCTACAGGTGAACTTGTATGTGAGGAGTGTTTTAATACATAAATCAAATTTAAGGAATGTACCCCCTATAGGGGGTACTTCCCTCATGCTATTTTTAGATACATGGGGTGGGATTCGTATGATCAAGGACTAGATTCCTTGGACTAGATATAGGACTATACCTATCTGATCCAACACCATCTACCTTGGGGTACCTGCAAAAATGACTGATAAAAATTCAGCAAGATGCTCATACGATCACGCTACGTCGTCTAATTTCAATTCTTATGATATGATGCATACCTTGGCATACGTTACCTTATTAAGATTGAATACAGATCAATTATGCGAGTTTTAGAAAAATTAAAACAAAACGACTCCATTTTTATTATTTTGTTGACAAATACGTTCGTTTATGGTATATGTATCACTAACAATTAAAAAGGGCACTGAGCATACCGCTCCACGCCCACCTTTCATTAGGAGGTAGTATCATGAGTAAGGATGTAAAGAATACGGCAAAAGGAAAGAACACCAAAGCAAAGGCAGTTCGTAAGGGGCCTTCCAGTAAAGCTATCAGGCGGATCACTACTGGTGCTACGAAGGCTGTTAAGGAGCTGGAAAAGGTACCTGCAACCAAGACCATTACAGCAGATGCGGTGTATGGCATCAAGCAGGTCCGTTCACTCGTTGGTACCAAGCCGGTGGGCAAGCTCTCGCCCCTGGGACACAGCATGTCTGGTATGACCGGCCTTATGGATGAGGCTATCCTCAAGCATGGCACTGATTTCGGCGCTATTGTCAAGCATGTGGCCAAAGGAAATGCTGTTACCCGCAAGAGTAACCCTGAAGACAATGTCGCTCTTATCAAGCGTCTGTCCTCTCACCTGAAAAACATTTCAGGTCAGAAATCGTTTGGGCTCCGCGACCTGAAAAAGCGTTTGGCTCGTGTTGAAAAGGAAACATTGGCTGAAGATATTGCATCATTCTTCACACCTTTGTACATCCTGTTCAACGACCATGCAAAAGCAGGTAAATTCTAACGGTGTTGGGATAACTAAATCCTAACAGGGGGGAGGGTATCATTTTTAGATACCCTCCTTTTCAATTTAACAGGATATATACTCTATGATCTTTAACCTGATTTTATGGTTTTTACTTAAACAAAACAAGAAACGATGAAAGATATTCAAGATATCCAACCTACTGAAACCATTAGATATTGTAGATCTGAAAATGGAAAAAATAAACGTTTCTACCCGAACGAGAAAAAAGCTAAATGGGCACTACACAAGCAGATGGACTGGGGAGCAAGAGTATGCAGAGTGTACAAATGCAGTAAATGTGGAGGGTGGCATTTAACTTCTGCCAAGGGAGATATACGTAAGAAAAAGAAGAGTAGGAAAGATAGGAGAAAAGAAGGGAAGAGAAAAATAAGAGGAGGTGGGGGAGTAGACTGGCACAAAGGCCTTGACTTCTAATAATAAATAAAGAGGAGGTACTGTTATGCAGGTACGAATGAACACTAATGGGGAAATGGAGTTGAAGAAAAATATTGTTGATCTTATTATGCACTATACCAATCCTTTGTGGGTTATGTGCAGACTGATGAAAATAGTAGGAAGGAAAAGAGCTATGCTTCTGGTAGGGGGTGAGTACAACAGAGTATGGTGCCTTGTTTTCAAGAAGTAGATAAGTACTAAGGGGAAAATAAAGGGAGGTAAGAACCTATGGTAGAAAAGGAAATTACAGAACTGGGAACTAAAATAATGAATACAGGGATATTAACGGTAGGAGTATCACTGATATCTATTATTATAAGTAAGAAGAATGTGTCAGATATTGTTGCTGCCTTGATGGTAATTCCTTTGTTTGTAGGAATCATTGCCATTATTATAGGAATTTTGATGGGCATATGGAAATCTTTGTTGATAATTCCTATAGTGTGCTGTTTGGTTATTGGAATAGTGGGGTTATTACGCTTATGTGGATAGATAAAGGGGAAGGATTAGAAATGAAATCTCATTATACTATATCAAAGGAAGACTTTTGTGAGGAGTACGAGATGCCTATGGCTATAGGTCCTGTTGAAAAAAAGGTTCTTTTAGCTGTTATCAAACATACTGAAGAAAAGGGGAAGAGATTAATGTACAGAGTTACTGGTCCTGAGGGGCATGTCGTTACTACTCCTGATCTGGGGGAGGCTATAAGAAACTATAACTCTATATGAGGGTCTGAGGGGTATAATGGGGGATAGTGGAGAAAGATTGAAGAAAGGGAGGTGTTATTAAGGTTCTATTTATTGACAAATAAGTTCTTTTATAGTATATATAGTACATAATCAAGTGAAGGTGGCAATTTAACGTAGGAGGTGTTGGTATGTCTATAAAAGTAAATGGTAAAGAACTCACGTACAAGATTGGAGCAGTACTCCAGCACCGTGAGAATTATGGGGCGCACTCATGGGACGGGAAAGGAGAGTGTCCTCAGTATTGGAAAAATAAAGGAGGCCAGTACATTCTGTTGGCGGATGGTATTACTTCTGCTATGTTGAAAGACAGTAAATTCATGGAAATGCTGGCAGAAAAAGGTAGAAAATACGAAGAGTTCAATGATTACTGCGAATACTGGTTTCAGGGTCTTGATATTGCCCTCTCTGATGCTCCTTCACATGACGAAGTGATCAGTGCCTATTGCGATTGGGGGGTTGATCTTGAAGAAGAACCAACTGATTGGGTAGTTGAAGCAGATAATACCCCACTTGACAGGTTTGATGCAATGGCAGAAAGTATACAATCCAAATAAGGAGGAAATTATTATGTCTATGAAAGCAGTAGTTACTCTTTGGTGGGAAGGCAGTAACAAAGAGTTTGAAATTGAGGAAGGTAAGGATCTCAGACTTGAGAGATCTGATAATAATGAAGAGGGGTGGTTCTATGAAACAGAACACCTTTGGTTGGAAGATGGGATAGTGTACAGGGAGTCTCAATCAGGTGGCTGTGATTGTGATGGTAGGATTGACCACTTTTCTGAGATGCAGTGTCCTGTTGAGAAGCTTTGTGCTATCCAATCTGGAAATGGCAAATACAACATTCCTGCATGGGAAGAGATGAAAAGGTGGAAACATGACCACGAAGCAATCAGAGCTGGCTATTAGCGAGTGTATAGGGTGTGGATGGTGTTGTACCCGTGCGAAGTGTGCAGCAGGGGCCAGACTGTACCCTACAGCAGAAGTATGCCCTGCCCTTAAATGGAATGGCAAGAGGCATGTATGTGATCTTATGCAGTTGCCAGGAACATTGGGGGAAACCTACAGAAAAGAGTTGTATGCAGGGGAGGGCTGTTGTGCTAACCTGAACAGCTGGAGAAGGGAACCACTGAAGGACAGAACAGTAAATAGAGTAGATACATATACAAATCCATTACCACCTATCATGCAGAAGTTTCTTGCTTGTTTAGGTAAACAGTGGATGAGCAGTGATGTTATTGTTCTCGCTGTCTTTGCTTTTATAGAAGAATTAAAGAAAGATGGCGTTACTCATGAGGAAGCTGTTCTGATAGGTGATAAATGTATCTCTTGCATAAAAGAAAATAGGAGTAAAATGACAGAAGGGTTTATGGGGTAGTCTTATTTATTGACAAATAAGTTCTTTTATAGTATATATAGTATAACAATGAAACACAAACATAGGAGGTGCTGGTATGGGTTTGTACAAAGAGGCTGATCATTTCTTAACTGAATGTTATAAAAAACAGGGACGCATTTACAAAGATTCCTGTGATATTGGAATAATTGTAGATGGGCCTGATGATCCACTCTGTAAAAAACTTGCTGATATGTTTCATGGCAGGGATATATGGGGTGATCTTTTATATGGGATAAAAAGGCACCGCTCTGAACAAAGGAGAAAAGACGGCACCCTGTACTGGTCTATGGTATCTATATACCTACCTTGGGAAATGGAAGGGGAAATGATGCGGTGTACTGAATGGCAGGTAACTTATACAAACGATAGAGTGCGTAATAAGGAATTTGTTTCTTTTGAACCGCGTAACGTCAATGCTGACGAAAAATTAGTCTATGAGGAGGAGTGAACAATGATTAAAATGAGAAAAGTAATACCAAATTACCCAGAAGAAGTGAGTATATATGATGTATCAAGTGACGACACTGTATTTGGTATCAAAGAAAAAGACAATCATGTGGGTATGATAATAAAAGAAAGGGATGGCTACATACTGAGATTTAGTGATGGCACAGGCAGCACCGGACACCACTCTACTATTCAAAAATGTATAGAACAAGACCATAACTTTGGGTACGAGTTTTTTGTTATCTCATAAAACCTTTACAGTTGACAAATAAGTTCTTTTATAGTATATATAG